>ERZ1027231.8-NODE-8-length-216749-cov-30.486857_pt1 | contig 216749 bp, 184 predicted proteins | sample MGYA00520866_ERZ1027231 | MGnify/ENA primary metagenome ERZ1027231 (study PRJEB33311, sample SAMEA4378411) | marine metagenome | biome: Marine biome; feature: Fjord; material: Water | collected 2014-07-20T08:00:00Z/2014-07-... | depth 75 m ...
CCGGCCTGTCACGCCGGGGGTCGCGAGTTCAAGTCTCGTCCAGTCCGCCATTTTATTTTTACTTCTAGAAAATCCCGTACAAAATCCCCTCGCTATAAAACTCAGCTTCAAATCAATTAATAGCCACAAAACCAAATATTTTCTACAACTCCAATCTATTTCATAAATCTGTAACATTTCTTCTTTAAGCTACAAAAATACAGCAAATCAACAACCTCGCGCTTAGGCTCAAATTCACTTCGCGAAGAGAGGTATATTGTAATCTAATGTAGGTCGGCATTTATGCCGTCAATTTGATGGACTAAAGTCCAACCTACAGCACACTGTAAGCGGCGGGGAATTAAACCCGCTCAGATTAAAAAAGAGAACATTACTTATGATGGAATACGAAGAAGATTTACTAATATCAGAACTAGAAGATTTCGAAGATGATGCAGACGACGCAACAGAAATCTAAACCTCATCCTGATGCTGATAGCTTCCTGGAGCAACACCCGTCCAGCGCTTGAACGCCCTTTGAAAAGCCGTTGGCGAACCAAAACCTAGCAAATAAGCAATCTCTCCCAAAGTAAACGCAGTATCCTTAACGTAACTTACCGCCAAATCTCTGCGAGTATCATTTAAGACTTGCTGAAATGTGCCACCCTCCTCGACCAACTTACGCCTTACCGTCCAAGGTGCCATATTCAATTGTTCTGCGACTCGATCGAGTGTTGGTGTAGAACCATTTAATAGCGGCGTAATAACCCGAGCGACTTTCTCACTAAAATTAAGCCCCATACGAACCTTTTCAAGATCGGCATCCGCCTGCCGTTTGAGTAATTCATGCGTTGAAGCACAACCATGAATAACAGGATAATTTAACGCATGGGGTTTGACAATAACGGCATTATAAGGCTGGGAAAAACGCACATCACAAGCAAAATACTCGCGATAAATATGACTGTACTCAGGTTCATCGAATTCAAAACACATCGCCTCAATACAATCGTCATGACCTGTGAGCCACTGCGCTAAACTGTACCAACCCGATAGAACCGAATCGACAACAAATAGATTAAAACTATTATAAGGGCTGATTGAATAAAACTGAGCGACACCAAAGCCCTGCGACATATAAAAAGCAGATTGGCCACGAGCGTTATAGCTGCTTAATAACTCATAATGACAAATATTTTTACAGGCAGTGATTAAATCTGGGGCTGATAGCGCCATCAACCCAGCCATAGCTAAATTAGTAGCACTGGTTTGCGAGCCCATCTCTAGGCCTAACCAAGGTTTTTGTGAATATTGAATACTTGCAAAACCCAAGCGCATAAAACGCGGAATGCTTATGCGGGCATCGGGAGATGCCATAGTGATTTCATTCAGGCCGAATTGCTGCAATATTAATTGCGGATTACTCTCAAGAGCCAGCATGGCCTTGCGCAAGATTTCGACATACGATACCGAAATATCCCCTAACTTCATATACTTTCACCAGAGCACAACATAACGCAGCCATATTAAAAATCATGCAAAAATCGAACATTAATCTGTTCGCTTTAGTTGTTTTTAATATTACCCCGCTAGCATGTCATTGGCTAATTTAAATAGCTGTATTTTATAAAGAAGACTAGCGACGGCGACCTTTTTTACGCATGGATTTTGGTGGCTGATATTCTTCTAGCCCTAGAACCTGCTTTTTGAAGGTAGACCCTACTGGATTTTCACCAATCCAAATCTTTAGCATCGCATCATATAGGTCTTTTCCAGGAATAATTCCTTTCACCTCACCACTCAATACAACTCGAGTACCTTTATCTGGCACCCATTCCATATAGCTTTCTTCACCTTTTTTTAAACTGCTATCAAACATAGATACCAATTCCTGCAAACGCGCCTCTAAATCGATTGCTTCTTCTGGAGTGACATTAAGTTGCAAGGCTTCATACATAGCCTTAGCAATACGTCGCCCACTAATACGCTTCATAACAACCTGAAAGACCATGCGCTTATATTCATTAGCCGCAATGAGCTCATCAGCATCAGTAACAGGATTTTCAACATACAGCTTGCCAATATAAGTATCGACAACTCCGTATAAAATACGCATGGATGCGCCATTGAGTTTTAATTCGGCATGTTCGCTGGTTGCAGGAATGACTTGGGCAATCTCATAACCATCGATCGTTAAAGCTTGAGTAGGACTAGAAAGTACAGATAGCAAAAACATAGTTGCTAAATACTTGCGATTGAGAATACGCTGCATAACTTCACCAGATCTATTGTTATTATTTTTGTGAATTAGCTCCACTATAAGTGGAACTATTACTCATTAACAATAGTTAGCCCAACTCTTTTAGAGCATTAGTACTAGTCATTAAGACATAGTGAGCCAAATGGATTTTATACGACAAAGGTATTTGTACGACCGTACACTTACCAAGCGTTTAGTTGTATCAATACAACCCTCAATCTACTGCTTTAATAGGCTGTTTTTAATCAGCCGCTCTTAATCAACTATTTTTAATCATCACCGCTTTCAATTCGTGAATTTCATCCCGTAACTGAGCCGCTTTTTCAAATTTAAGCTCTTTTGCCGCCATATACATCTCATCTTCAATTTCAGACATGCGCTTGGCGATTTCTGCCGGTGACATCGATGCCGCAAGCTTCAAATCATAAGCCCCAGTATCTTCTGCTACTTGGCGCTGTAATGAGCGTTTATCGTTACGGCCTTTCTTATCTCGGTTAGCTCGACCACCAGGAGCGACCGCGGCTTCTAGAATATCTTCTACCGACTTCATCACCCCTTTTGGCGTGATACCGTTCGCTTCGTTATGAGCTTGCTGAGCAATACGACGACGCCTCGTTTCACTCATCGCTTTTTCCATTGAAGCCGTTATTTTATCGGCATAAAGAATCGCAATACCGTTTAAGTTACGGGCGGCGCGACCAATGGTTTGAATTAAAGAGCGCTCGCTACGTAAGAAGCCTTCTTTATCGGCATCAAAAATTGCCACCAAAGAAACTTCAGGAATATCCAAGCCTTCTCGCAGTAAGTTAATACCTACTAACACATCAAACTCACCAAGGCGTAAGTCACGAATAATTTCGACACGTTCAACGGTATCAATATCCGAATGCAAATAACGCACCTTTACAACATGCTCGAGTAAATAATCAGTTAAGTCTTCTGCCATGCGCTTAGTCAGCACGGTAATAAGAATGCGCTCGTTCTTCGCGGCGCGCTTATGAATCTCACCCAAAACATCATCAACCTGACTGACAGTGCCTTTTTCACTATCACCACTGGCTGGGCGTATTTCAATTATCGGGTCTAATAGCCCCGTTGGGCGCACAACCTGCTGCACCACATTATCCGCATGCTCTTCTTCATAAGGGCCTGGAGTTGCAGAAACAAAAATAGTTTGCGGCGCAATGGACTCCCACTCTTCAAACTTCATCGGTCGATTATCTAATGCCGAAGGTAAGCGAAAACCAAACTGCACCAAATTCTCTTTACGAGAGCGGTCACCCCGGTACATGGCACCGATTTGTGGAATAGTCACATGAGATTCGTCAACAAAAACCAAGGCATCTTTAGGCAGGTAATCAAATAAGGTAGGCGGCGCAGCACCATTATCACGACCGGATAAATAGCGAGAATAGTTTTCAATACCCGAGCAATAACCTAATTCGCGCATCATTTCGATATCGTAGCGAGTTCGCTGCTCGATACGCTGAGCCTCTACTAATAGATCATTATCTTTATATTGCTTAATTCGATCTTCTAACTCGACCTCGACATGCTCAATCGCATCCAAAATCGTTTGTCGTGGCGTCACATAATGGGTTTTTGGATAAATAGTCGCGCGCGCCAAGCGCTGAACAATATGGCCGGTTAATGGATCAAATTGACTGATTTGCTCAACTTCATCATCAAATAACTCAATGCGAATGCCTTCATCGTCTGATTCTGCTGGGAAGATATCAATCACATCGCCGCGCACTCGATAATTGCCGCGATGAAAATCCATGTCATTACGCACATATTGCAATTCAGCAAGACGGTGCAAAATAGTACGCTGATCTATTTGATCACCGCGCTCGATATGCAACATCATTTTTAAATACGAATCAGGATCACCCAAACCATAGATAGAAGAGACACTGGAAATAATCACAACATCACGACGCTCTAATAAAGACTTAGTCGCCGATAAACGCATTTGCTCAATATGCTCATTAACCGACGCATCTTTATCAATAAAGGTATCGGAAGCTGCAACATAGGCTTCTGGCTGGTAATAATCGTAGTAAGAAACAAAATAACCGACGGCATTATTAGGGAAGAACTCTTTAAACTCACCGTATAACTGAGCCGCCAAGGTTTTGTTATGCGCCATAATTAAAGTCGGACGCTGCTGATCAGCAATGATATTCGCCATGGTAAAGGTCTTACCCGAGCCAGTAACCCCGAGCAGCGTTTGCCTTAGCAGACCGTCTTCCAAACCTTCAATCAACCCCTTAATAGCACTTGGCTGATCGCCAGCGGGCTTATACTTTGAATGAAGTTGAAACTGCTTATCCTTAGTACTCATGTACAAACAACCTATGCATCTGACGCGCTAAATAAAATTTAATAGCAAATAATACCTCAAAACCTGCCCTAATATGCAGCCAGAAGCGCTTAAGTTGACAATGAAATTGAGAATAAACTCCCTAGGTACTTAAATTATCTCGTTTTTTTGGTATAATCGCGCGGTTTTTACAATCGTTTAAATGAAGTGTGTTTGCTTAAGAGGATAAGGTCTTGGATCTTCAACTGTCTGATCGCGTACAAAATATTAAACCATCACCAACGCTTGCAGTGACAAATCGTGCTGCTGAATTACGTGCGGCGGGTAAAGATATTATTGGCTTAGGTGCCGGTGAACCTGATTTTGACACCCCTAAACACATTAAAGACGCAGCGATTGATGCGTTAAATAAGGGTTTTACAAAATATACTGCCGTAGATGGCACCCCTTCTTTAAAGAAAGCTATTATCGCAAAATTCAATCGTGATAACGGCTTAAGCTACCAAGCAGATCAGATTCTGGTTTCTTGCGGTGGTAAGCAGAGCTTCTTCAATATGGCATTGGCTTTATTGAATGCGGGTGACGAAGTAGTCATTCCTGCTCCGTATTGGGTTTCTTACCCAGACATGGTACGTATTGCCGAAGGCGTACCGGTTATTGTTGAAACTGAGCAATCCAATCGTTTCAAAATGACAGCGGCACAACTAGAAGCCGCCATTACACCAAAAACAAAATTGGTGGTATTAAACAGCCCAAGCAACCCATCAGGCGTTGCCTATACAGAAGCCGAATTGAAAGAATTGGCTGCAGTATTATTAAAGTTCCCAAATATACTAGTCGCTACTGATGACATGTACGAACATATTCTTTGGGCCGAAGGTGGCTTTCACAACATTTTAACCGTATGCCCAGAATTATATGATCGCACTGTTGTAATGAACGGCGTATCAAAAGCTTACAGCATGACAGGCTGGCGCATTGGCTACATTGCTGGCCCCGTTACACTAGTAAAAGCGATGAAGAAAATTCAATCGCAAAGCACTTCAAACCCCACATCTATTTCTCAGTACGCTGCAGAAGCCGCCTTAAACGGCAGCCAAGACTGCGTACAAGAAATGCTAAGCGCATTTAAAGTACGTCACGACTATGTGGTGAAAGCGTTAAACGAGCTGCCGGGCGTTGAATGCATTGAAAGTGATGGTACTTTTTATGCCTTCCCAAGCTTCAAAGGCGCAATGAAAGCGACTGGCTGTGAGACCGATGTTGAGTTCGCTGAAAAAATGCTGAATGAAGCAGAAGTTGCTTTGGTTCCCGGGTCTGCTTTTGGTACTCCTGGCCATATGCGTCTTTCTTATGCGACTAGCATGGAAAACCTTGAGACTGCGATTAGCCGCTTAGGGAAAGCTCTGGCTTAAAAGCTAGGCTTAAGTATTAGCACAGGCTCATAATTAGACCAAAGTTAAACTTTAGGAGTGATCATAATGAATGGCGCAAACGAAGATATTCGCTGGAAGCAACGTTTTCAGAACTTTTCCCGCGCCTTTCTATTATTACGAGAAGCCCTAGAAAACGATTTATCCAGCCTTAATCAGCTTGAAAAAGAAGGCTGCATTCAACGCTTTGAATACACCTTCGAACTAGCCTGGAAAGTACTGAAGGACAAGATGGAGTATGACGGCTTGGTGCTCGACCAAATTTCACCTAAAGCCATTGTTCGCCAAGCCTTCACTACCAAATATCTCAATAATGCTGAAGTATGGCTAAAAATGATTGGCGATCGCAACCTGATGAGCCATACCTACGACTTTGCTAAATTTGAGGCTATTCTTAGAACGGTTCAAACAGATTATTTACCAATACTCGATGATTGGCACCTAGAGCTAATGGAAGAAGCTCTTAAATGACCCCCCTCCATACAGGTCAATTTGGCTTAACAGACTCAATTATCAGCCAACTCCAAAAAGTTCTGACCCAATACCCACATATATCCAGTGCTAAAATATACGGATCTCGCGCCAAGGGTACTTTCCACGATCGTAGTGATATTGATATTGCTTTAATCGGCAATGACATCACCCGCTTTGAAGTAGCAGGCATATTACTTGAGCTTGATGAATCAAATATCCCACACTCTTTCGACTTCAATATTTACCACGAAATAAAAAATTTAGCGTTAAAAGAGCACATCGACCGTATCGGTAAGAGCATCTACCCAGCCCAATAAAAACCCACCCCATTAAGTCTTGCTGATTCAACTCTGAGTGAGACAAGCCTAAAGGTCATCAGTATCGACCTTTATTTCAGACTGCTCCTTACGCTCATCTACGATACGAGCCAGTTCAATATCTTCTAGCTTATCCATCAATAATTCATAAACATCAGCAGGAACACAATATACTTAAGAATACTTCTTTGAAAACCGTAAAACTAAATCAAGCGCAGCTAATAGCTGATCAGCCATAACAAAAGACTTATTCAGTAGCGCCGCCACCATTTACAGCAGTATCCCCGATTGCTTGGCAATCTCATAAATAGGTAATTGCCTTCCTTGCTTTCGGTTAATCACAAGATCAATCTTCTGATCCCCTAATCGTTTATGCAACTCTACCAAGGCACTGATCTTGGCATCAACTAACATATCAGGTTGAGTTATTTCCGGCTCTATATAAATATCAATATCGCCCCCTTTACTGGCATCATCTACTCTAGATCCAAACAGCTGTAGTAGCGAAGACGCGCCAAAGTGCTTCAATAAAGTTTGCTTCAAAACGGATTGCTGATACTCAGAAATACGCATAAATTCTCCGAAATACAAAGCTTAATTTCTTAAATATACAGCATTAATAGTGCTTCGTCATGAGCCAACAAATCTATATCACTCATCTAAGCCAAATGAATTTAAGTTCAATTAGGCAATACCTGTGTGCTATTAACATACACCCATCTAGCAATAATCATTTATATCACCCGAAATTTACATGAGTTCCGCACTAACTAATAAAATATCGATATAAATCAAAGGCTTTGTAGCAAACTTTTAACAATTTAGTATTGACAGAGCCATAACAGATAAGCATAATGCACGCACTCAACGAAGTTCCTCGATAGCTCAGTTGGTAGAGCAGTAGACTGTTAATCTATTGGTCGCTGGTTCAAGTCCAGCTCGAGGAGCCAATCTTATTATTACTTCCTTTTTCGTTGATTCTCATCTAAAGTTAATATCAAATATTTTTCAATTTATGCTCTGAAGCAGTAGCCAAAGGAAGGGCAATGATCAGCTATATTCTAAGTGCACCTCGAACAATCAAACGACTAATTTCTATTAGCTATGATTTCTTAGCGATCCCTCTATCGATCTATCTAGCCCTTTCACTAAGACTTGATACCCTAACTCCTGAAATATCAGCAGAAATAATCTACAGCGCTGGTGCAACGACAATGGCGTCGATTATTATATTTACCAGAATCGGCCTCTATCGCGCAGTTGTGCGCTTTATGGCAGACAGAGCTTTTGTCAGCCTACTTATCGGTAGCGGCTTATCTGCCCTAACCTTCGCAACCAGCTCATTCTTACTGCAAGCTGATATCCCCCGCTCAACAATTATAATTCACTTTTTCATTTTATTGATTTTCATCGGCTCACCCCGTTTATTTATACGCGCCATCGTTAGCCAAATGTCTAAAAATGGAACAGAGCCGGTATTGATCTATGGAGCAGGACATCAGGGCATAGCCCTTGCTAACTCGCTAATGAACAGCGACACTTATCGCCCGTGCGCATTCATTGATGACAATAAAAGAAAACAAAATACCGTCATTCATGGCTTAAAAGTTTTCCCTGCATCACAACTTGATGAACTACTCGAAAGCGGCCAACGCAAAAAAGTATTACTTGCCCTTGGCAGCGCCTCTAGCTCTACTCGAAAACGCTTATTAGAACAATTAGCCAGTAAAAAAGTTGAAGTATTAACCACTCCATCAGTAAATGACATCGTTAGTGGTAAAGCCAAGATTGAAGAAGTTAAGAAGGTCGACATTGAGGATCTTCTTGGTCGTGATCCAGTGCCAGCACTAAGCGAGCTGGTTCAGCAGTGCATAACCGATAAAGTAGTTGCCATAACAGGTGCTGGCGGCTCTATTGGTTCAGAATTATGCCGACAGGTACTTCTTCAGAAACCAACAAAGCTCATTCTGATCGAACTCAATGAATTTAGCTTATATACCATCGAACAAGAGCTAAACCAGCTAAAAGAAGCACAAGGACTCGAGCTGGATATAATATCTATTCTTGGCTCCGTTCAAAAAGAAAACAGACTCAAAACAGTTTTTGAAACCTTCAAAGTAGAAACTGTTTATCACGCGGCAGCCTATAAGCATGTTCCCATGGTTGAGCACAATGTGGTAGAAGGTGTTCGTAATAACGTTTTCGGGACTTGGTACTGCGCAGAAGCAGCCATTAAAGCCCATGTTAAAAACTTCGTATTAATTAGTACCGATAAAGCTGTACGCCCTACCAATGTAATGGGTACATCTAAGCGTGTTGCCGAACTAGTATTACAAGCCCTAGCCAAGCGCCAAGAAGAAACACGCTTCACCATGGTTCGCTTTGGAAACGTTCTAGGCAGCTCAGGCTCTGTAGTTCCACTATTCCATCGTCAAATTCAGCAAGGCGGCCCTATAACGGTTACTCACCCTGATATTATTCGCTACTTTATGACGATTCCAGAAGCCGCCCAACTAGTAATTCAAGCGGGATCTATGGGTAAAGGCGGCGATGTATTTGTACTAGATATGGGGGAACCCGTTAAGATCACATCCCTTGCCCGCAAGATGATTCACCTGTCAGGTTTAAGCGAAAAGCGCGAACAAAACCCAAGTGGTGATATAGCCATTGAATATTCTGGCTTGCGCCCTGGTGAAAAGCTGTATGAAGAGCTATTAGTCGGAGATGACGTAGAAGGTACAAATCACCCTCGCATAATGACCGCCAATGAAGTGCACCTAAGCTGGCCTGAAACTCACAACTTGCTTAACCGCTTGGATAAAGCTTGCCATGAGTTTCATGTGGATGATGTGATTGAGTTATTACTCGAAGCCCCTGCAGCATTTAATAAGCAGGGTGATTGTCCAGACTGGGTAAGGAATGCTTAAAATTAATACAACCTCCAAAAGATAGAGTTATTTAACTCTATCTCCACTTCCCGCCCCAGTAATTGTTTGTAGAATATATTTAAAGTAATTAGCCAGAGACATTTCTCTAATCATTTTCGCATCTGTTTTAGCCAACAACTCAGGTGTAGACATATCAATATCACTCACCTGAGCTAGACCTGTAATTCCAGGGCGAACCGAGAAGACCCCCTCATCCTGACGAGCCTTAGTAAGCTCTTCTTGATTAAATAACCCTGGACGTGGACCGACCAAGCTCATTTCGCCTTTCAATACATTCCAAAGCTGAGGCAATTCATCCAGCTTAGTTTTGCGTAAAAAACCTCCTATTTTAGTAATAGAGGCCGTACTGGCTAAATGACTGGCAACCGAAGCAGTCTCTACCGACATAGTTCTGAATTTAACTAGAATGAAAGGTTTTTTATTACGACCTACTCGCTCTTGCCGAAAAACAGGTGAACCAGTATCAAATAGACCTATAAGGTAAATTACCAGCAATACAGGCAAGCCAAAGAGCAAACCCAATAATGAAAATGAAAAATCTAGAATACGTAACATATAAATCCAATTATTTAAAACAGCGACGAATGCCTTCTTCAAAAGAAACAGGAGGCCTCCAACTCAGAGTATTCTTTGTATGACTAATATCCACTTGGAGATTACTAGACATACGCTCAATAACAGATTTTTTACCTAGCAGACCAGCACAAAATCTTAAAACCCCAACGGGTATTGGTAATAAAAAAGGACTTTTCCCCGTAGCCATTATCATTGATGTCAGCAAGTCAGATGTTGAAACATCATAATCATCACTTACTAAAAATGTTTGATTCGCCGCTCGGGGGTGTTCAATACAGGTCTTAATAAGGTCAGTAAGATTGTCTATACCAATAAGGCTACGCTTGTTATTGATTCCACCTAAAGGTAAAGGAAGATTCTTCTCAGCAAGAACAGCTAATTTCCCAAAATTCCCAGGCGCATTTGCTCCATACACCAAAGGAGGGCGAATAATTACAACCTCCATTCCCGTTTCTTCTGCTATTATCTTTAAACCAATTTCTGCTTCATATTTTGAAATAGAGTATGGCTCTTGTGGGTTTGGCTCGTCTAAGCAAGTAAACGGTTTAGTGGTAAATAATCCATTCACACCGATTGTACTAATGAAGATAAATCTGTTAACACCAGCTTCAGCTGCTTGCCTTGCAAGCTTTAAAGTTCCTACAGTATTAGTTTGACGATAGCTTGCCAAGGTATCTATGCCCAATTCCGTAATAATATGAGCGCGCGCTGCACAATGAATCACGCAGTTAATATCAGCCAGTTCTGTTGATAAATCGGAAATTGAATTCATATCCGCAATAAGGCAATCAAAGTCGATAGAGCTGACCCTCTCCCTAACCATACCTGTAATTGCATGATCAACTTTTAATATTCTTAATACTTGCCTTCCAAGAAACCCTGTTACCCCCGTTAACAATATATTCATACCTTTGAACTCAACAATTCCTCATAAACTTTTATATTCTTGTCTAACATTAGTTCAAATATGAATTTTTCTTCAAATGAAGCTCTACCTTTTCGCCCCAAAGATTTTCTTTTCTCCCCAGACCCTAATAATAAATCAATGGCATTAACCAAGCTATTTAAATTCCCACGCTGAACCAATAAGCCCGTCTTACCTTCTTCTACTAATTCAGGGACTCCGCCAACAGAAGACGCAATAACAGGTAAACCAGACCTCATAGCTTCAATAATAGTTAGTGGCAACCCTTCCCAATTAGATATCAAACAGAACACATCAGACGTAGCAAGTCGATCTGCTACGTCATTACAGTCACCGGAAAAAATGATTTGATCTGTCAAATGAAACTTTTTGGCAGTCTCAATTGCATCACTTAAAAAAGGCCCATCACCAACCAACTCCAGCATCCAGTTTTTCTCTTTTAAAGAAGAAAATGCTTCAATTAATAATCTCTGGTCTTTAGGGTGATCAAACCTCGCTACCATAATAAACCGTACACAATCGTTGTTACGAATAAGGTTGTATCCCCTCCCTATGTCAGGCATTCCATTATGAATAGAAATTACTTTATCTTCATCGCCAACACCTGACTTTAACGCAAGTTTTAAATCATAATTAGAGACCGTTATAATTTTCCCTGTTATTTTAGCAATAAATCGCTCAATTATTATGTACAGCTTACGTCGATGCTCAGTAACACCCTCAGTAAAAGCCCACCCATGTGCAGTAAAGACTGATGGAATAGCTAAAAATTTAGCAACTAGCCGCCCTAAAATCCCAGCTTTGGAAGAGTGCAAGTGCACGATATCTGGTGAAAATTTAATCAAATGCGAGCGTAACTCAAAAAAACAAAGAATGTCACTTACAAAATTTATTTCTCTTTTCATATTAATCAAAGATATACACTCAATATTTTTATCCTTAGCCTTTTCTAAAAGAATACCAGTTCCACCAACATAAATAACGACCTCATGCCCAGAATTTTTCAATCCAGAAACAAGATCAAGTAAATGGATACTCGCTCCTCCCATCACATCTGAACGCGTAATCACATATGCAATTTTCAATCAACCCCCTTAAACAGCCAGAAACATTTAATTTATATATTTAAAACCAATCAAGAAAATACTTCTTATGAAGAATCATCTAGTGATATCACTTATAACTTGAACTGCCTCCTAACATATTCCTATTTATAGCAATCCAAGCTTATGTTTAAGACTTTAGCGTGACGAAGACTTAAGATTATGAATCTAAAAATATAAAATTCACAATCACTTTCACGCTAGTAGTATTAAAAAAGTGAAATTTTCGAGCCTTACAATTACTTCCGTTCAAAGTTGGTATTTCTGAGCGCGCTACTCATCATGTAAAAACAGGAAACCATAAAACAATTACTTAACAAGTATAAAAATAAGAAGCAGAAGAACCTGATCTATAAATGCTAATTATTTTACTAAGGAAACTTTACTTCGACAACTCAAGTTAATACAAGAAATTAAGATGGCAAAAAAGTACATAGAGTATACTGAAGGAATTAATTGTGCACCTATACAACAGATATAAGTAGCGTGCGAGAAACTATTTGAAACAAAATTAGACCGATGCAATAGTAAAAATAACCAGATATTAAATACAAACACACCAACCACACCTGTCATTGCTAAAATATATAAGAACACATTATGAGGAAGCGCACCGACAAGCAACACGTACAAATCAATATCAAACATAAATCCAAAAAATGGTTTATCCCAAATAGAATAAATCGCATCAATATAGCCATCAATCCTTCCCGAACCATCTAGGTTTAGTAGCCTTGACGAATTATATACAGCCAAATAACACCCTAAGGAAAACAAAATACTTAAAATCATAAAAATTAGAGCATATGATTTTTTTAGTCTTAGCCTCGTCAAATCCCAAAAAGTCTTAAGTAAAGCCAATCCCATATAAAACACTAGCAAAGAAAACATTCCAGTTCTAGCTGAAGTCACTAGCGTTCCCAGTAAAAGTACAGGAAGTATAAAAGCTTTTAGTTTAAGCTTTAGATTAACTGCAAAAGGGACCGCGCTAGCAATAAAAAGGGATAGAAAGCTATAATCACTCCAAGTAAAAGCAAACCCAATTCTATTGGAGTACTCACCAATCATCCCAAACCTAAGATCAAAATATTTAAAAAGTAATAATTGAAAAACAACCCCCAATGACATTACTAAAGCAGAAAAAATATAATAAGCCTCCACTCTAAGAAGTAAACAACCTATTCCTTCAGACTTAATGAAATTAGAGCTGAAAATCAACCCAAAAAAAATAAGAGCCGCAAAAAAAACATCGGACGATAGAGAAAGCAGAGACAACAAGGCAGTTAGGCACAATAAAAAAAAGCTTGCCAAAGTAAAAGCATCAAAATACAGACGATAACTTAAGGAGCGGATAGCTAACATAGCAACTGGTAACAATGTAATTAATGGTAGAATGCGAAGACCTAAAATCTCTAAATAATAGAGAGGTAATAAAAGCACAGGAATCAAAAAGACAAAATTCATTATAACTAAAACTCATACATAAACGAATGCACCTAGAACTCATAAAAAATAACGATTATGATAAATAAAAGATACTTATCAGCATATCAATAATTACTCATCAATATAACCATGAAAATCAACTGTTACCACTCTTATAAAGTGATTTTAATAACCACATAAAAAATAAAAACGAGTATAAACTTAGAAAAATTTAATTACTACCCACAGTATCCCCCCACTGCCTCGCCCCTCTAGTAGCACCCAATACAACCTTCACCATCAGATATTAATGAAAGGATATCATATCCATAAAAACCTGAATTTTAGAATCTCATTTAAAAATATAACACCTCTATATTTTGGTAATTTTATTACTGTAGGTACACTAAACTTACTACAACCCTCACCACGATTCAGAGATTTGACACATAATTTATCGCATCACTATTATCATGCATTCAAAATGCAAAGCACTAGATTAGAGAAAGCAACCAGACATATCTAATACTCAAAGATAGTCGAGCCCCTGCGCAATCTACCCTCCCTATACAACCAAAAGAACGCTAATAAATTATCAAAGAGCCAAACAACCAATTTTTTTCATATCGATGCTGAGAAAGCAATTCTACTCAATCTCTTAACCCAGCCCCATGCACCTCCAATCTAAGAACTTCTAGCGATGAACACTAGCTTTTCATTCTATTAATTTATACTTGTGAATTCGACTTTTTAGATACTCTGAACTACTGCAAATAAATACCAACCCATTTACTTGCAGCCTCATCAAGACTGAAATTTTTTATGATATGATCCCTACCATTTAAAGATAAATTTTTTCTTAATTTATTAGGCATTCCAATCAACTTCATCATGCCTTCTGCTAAAGCCTCTGAGTTTTTTGGCGGACACAATAAACCATAATCACCAACCACCTCTTTGACACCTCCGCTATCAGTGGCAATAACAGGCAATTGACATGACATAGCCTCCGCTACAACAAGACCAAAGCCTTCCCATGCCGACGATAAAACAAAAAAATCTGCAGCAGACATCAACTCAGAGACATCTTTTCGAACACCTAACATCGTGATATTTTCAGATATTCCGTAGGTAGATATTAATGCCTCCAAATCACACCTAAGCGGACCATCACCAATTATTATCAAATGTATATCATCAGTTTGATAAAGAATCTTTTGAAAAGCACATAGTAGATTGGGATAATCTTTAGCTTCATTGAAGCTTCCCACTGCAATAAAAATCCTAACACTATCTTCAATTTTTAGCTCCAATCTAATCTTATTGCGTAACGATGGAAGATATTGAAAGCGATCAGTATCAATTCCATTATAAACACATATCATGCTTTTCTTTTTAACAATCCAATTATCTTCAAATGCCTTAACCGCACTCTCGCTTACATTAGTGAAAACATCACAAATCCTATTAGTCAAGCGGTAGAGAATTTGACGATTCAAACCTCCTTCGTTACTACTATGCGCAGTACAAATAAGCTTATTCATTTTAGTACTAATTCTTAGCATTCGCGAAAAAAAATTAGCATGAACCATATGACTATGAACAACGTCGACATTCAACGATTTGATTATTTTCATAGCTTTCAAGTAAGATCTAATAATTGAAAATGGATTCTTTACCATATTCAATTCAAATACTTCTACATTGTTAGATTTAGGGGTTACCACACTCTCCCCATAGAGTGAAAGTAAACTAACATCATGCCCCAGCTCGATCATTTTATCAGCAAGAGCAACAACCTGCGTTTCTGCCCCGCCCATACCTAACCCAGTAAGTATATATAATATTTTCATTTACTTACCTACCAACTCCTTACAGACCAACACCTTGAGAAGTAATCTTAATTTTGATGATTTCAATTTAAATGAAGATTTTATAATAATTAAAAGAGCTAATAACTTATTCGATTTACATATAAGAATAAAAGACTTTAGTATATTTCTAGTGTTCTCATCAAGAATATTATAATTATTTATATAAAATGAATTTATAGAATCAAATGACTTCTTATGCACCAGATACAAATCATTATTACCAAATAAAACTGCAGTTATATTCCCTAGAATCCCTAATGAAGAATGGCCAAGAACATTACTTCCATGTTGCCTATAAGAAAATAAAACCTCATCCGTAAAATGCACACGACCAAAAATAGAGCAGTAAAGAGTAACTATCTGATCATGCATATACCAATAGGAATTATCTTTCAACACGTGACTGAGTAACGGCCGGTTAATCAACATTGCACACCCCTGCACGCCACCATTCAAAAAAAGAACATCTGACATTGAATCAATACAATTACTCCCTACGGTCTTAACACCTAAGGAAGATAGATTTGAGTCTACTACCTCCCCAGCTGAATAAACCATCGAAGGCAGATTTTTATTAAATTTTGATTCTGCGATACCTAAAAGTTTTTCTAACTTAGTCTCATACCAATAATCATCTTGATCTGCAAACAAAATGTATTCGGACTTACTTTGCTCCATTAAAAGTTGAAAGTTTCTTGCGACACCTACATTTAAATGACTATCTTTAATCAATACAATTCTATCGTCATCGAATCCATTTATTATATCCAGCGTACTATCAGTAGAGCCATCATCTCTAATGTACAGAATAAAATTTTTATGTGTTTGATTCAATATAGAATGTATTTGCTCCGATATAAAAGCAGATCCATTATAGCAAGCGAGTAAAACATCAGTATTCATATATAATCCAACAAGTCACATCAGTACTCCAGTAAGAGTTTTTCATGCAGTTAACACACACCACTACCATTTTACTAATTAGAGTAAGCTAACAAAATCAACCTCTTTGAGTAATGAATTTTACAAACTTCATACTCGACTCTCTAAACTTACTTCTCAATGAAAAAACCAGAGATACACTAATCAAAACCACTGCTATTACCTGGGCAATATAAGAAATCAAACCCCACCAACTCCGCGTCATATTAGTCACATCAACCAAAATAACATCAAACAAATACAGCGTTGTAATACCTGATAATATCAGAAAAAACGTATTTTTGACCAATTCGAGTATATATACATATATCCCGACCTTGAAACATCTTTTGAAGACTAAAAATGTTTTCAAAAAAACAACTACAATTACATTAGAAACAATTGTTCCTATAATAACTCCGGCTATTCCTAAATACTGTACTAAAATTATAGAGATTGTTAGATTTATAATAACCTCTATTATGGGTAAATGAATATCATTATAAAAAGCATACTTATACTTGAATATCTCCATAGGCCATTTGACGATATCAAAGAACAAATTAATAGCAATAAGTGATACAGCCACACCAAGTAATACAAAGTCATCACCTAACCATAAAACAACAAAAGGAGTTGCAACTTTATAAAAAACCAAACCAACTACACAGCCGATAAAAAAGCACACCCTAAAAAAAACAAACCATAAATCTAGATTAAATGCGTCACTTTCCTTAGCAACCAACTTTCCAACAATAGGGTCCAATACGTTATGCAAAATTGATATGACAGTCATAACTAAACTCGTCAGCATTAGATAACTTGAATAAATACCTACGGTTGACAAACCAATAAATTTCACAATTATAATATAATCTGTATTATAAACAATCATATTGGATAGCTTATGAAAAATCATCTTAGTCGCACCCTGCTGGATGCTTTTATCATACACCCCCACATCCTTCATTTTAAAATAATTACTTTCGTAGTGATATCTGTAGAATAGATACCTTAATAAAAACCCTAAAATACCCACCAATATAAAAATAACAAATGATTGAAAGTATATTATAACAAATAGCTGAAGAGCTTTTTCAAGAATAAGACTTCCACCACTTACAACAGTCACAAAGGCATATTTTTGATCGGCTAAGAATAATATGCTGAATTTCATCAAGTGATAATTCATCGATAAAACGAGGATAAATAGAAGCCAATATATGTATGGATAAATGGTTTTAACCTCACCAATCAACATACTTATTAATGGGGTTAGAATCAGTCCTAAAACAAGGACTATTATTGAAATTTTCTCGTAAAACTTTTTTACCGTATAATACAGAGAGCTAATTTTAAGTTTATCATCATCCATCAATGGTTTATAAAACGCCACCGTAGCAGCAGTTGACAGCCCCATATCCAACAAAGCAAGAAAGAAAATCGATTGAGTAAACAACCTCATCAAACCTAAATTTTCGATCCCTAAATTTAAAATGAAATATTTATTTATTAGAAAACTAAGCACAGATGAAGTTATAGTAATCACCAAACTTAAAGAAATATTCCTTACTAAAACGCCCTTCATTATATATTAACTTTATTTCAATTATTTATTAATGGGATATTTTCGGGTGAAATTATATCCCCCAGAAACTCATCATATGAATTAGGCAAATGACCCACATCCAGAGCCTGATAACCTTCTTTCCACAAATCATACGACAAGACTGTCGCAGTAGGCCCTGCTGCGACCATAAATAAAACATCCTTTTCAAAAAATCTGCATTTCTCTAATATTTCATCATAATCAGAAAAAGCATCTGTTGGCTTAATAACAATTTCTTTATATGATTTAATATTATTAAATATAATGCTATTTACTTTAAACCGTCCACTACCACCATAAACGAAGACAACATCCCTTCCATCCCATATCTTTTGAATTTCCTTTAACTCATTTTCATAAAAAACACTTTCTCGTGTAACAAAGGAATTCCCATAACTATTACGAACAATAAGATTCTTTATCTCTTCGTATCTACTCAGCCAATACCACTCCCAAAAACTTAAGCTGCCATGAAAATTTTTAATATTATTGGTTGCGTAATTAAACGGAGGTATACAAATTAGTAAGCCATCACCCCTTTCAGTTTTAACAATATCACTCAACCTTTCAGTTAATTTTTCAGAAGGCTTTTGATAAGGGTCATCTTTATTCTTATTATTACAAATATCAAATTCAGCATCCCCAAACCTACATATAGACGCATTGTTTTTTATAATAAAATCTAGCGTTTCTTTAGTATTTAACACCTGGGGGAAATCTTTTCGAATTTTTCTAAGTTTGATTATATCTCCATTGGATATTTCAACATTAAAACGCTTAAAAAACCTCTCAGCAGCAAGAAGTATTTTAATATTTTTAACTCCCAAAATATTTCGTAATTTTTTTTTCATCCAACTAATCATCAGCCTCAACCGCCCTTAGAATATCCCTTACCCCGTTATTAGATGCAAACACTCCCATCTCTTGAAATTCATCGATATAATCACTTCCTACTACTTTTCGATACTCATCCGTTACATTAACATCACAACCCTGAAGTAGCTTATAAAAATACATCCAGTGCATAGCTATCTTTTTATCTTTCTTTAAAGCTCTTTCTACACTTTCCCCTCCACTTATCATTTTTCGCTTGAAATGTTCTTCACCACGCAAACTATAATGGAAAATAATAACATCTTTAGATAGAATCTCATTCGAAAAGGACATATCCACCGAGTGATTCCCCTCCGTAATTAACCTATACCCTTTAGTCCTATGAATAACCTTTGGTATTTGCTTACCATACATACTAAATTCAGATAGATTATACGTTGATAAATCCTGAGTTATATTTATCAAACGCACATTATCGAAAAAACACAGCTCATTCTCAGGTAATACATTATAAATATTTACTTTAAATATATTATTTCGAGCCCCTTTAATATCACTTTTCAGATCATTTTTACTACTATACCAAAATTCATCGGCATCAGCATTCACCACCCAATCAGCTTTATATTTATCTTTGGCAATAGATATCATCCTATCAACCCATTCTACCTGAGTAAAAACATTACTAGTCTCATAGATAATTTCTTTAATCCAACCTTTTTTTAAATATCTCTCAAGTATTTCAGTTGTCCCATCACTAGAATTATTATCAGTAACAATAAAACCATCAATGCCCATCCTCTTATGAAATATCAAATTTTTCTCAATGACATCAGCCTCATTCTTTGCAAGTATTGTCATATACAATAAGGGATCCTTAATGGCTTCATGTTTAATAACTAAGCATTTCAATGAGTTTAATAGACGTTTCAAATATATTAAAACCCTCAACACTCTACTGTTTAACATATTCACAGCCTCACTTTATAAATCAAACGAATTAATCCTGAAAAAACAACAACCACCATCATACGAGTATAAACATATGTTTTCTCACTATAACTTAACTTACCTATTTCGATATTAAAGAATGATTTAACAAAATAGATTATTGATGCATTACTATCTTTGACATAAGCATTTTGATACGCAACCAAAGTTTTAATAGTCTCTTGCTTTAGTTTTTGGTAGTAACCTAAGTATTCAAATATTTTTCTGCTTTCATTTTTATTTTCCAAAAAATCTCCCACATCCAAATAAGCTGACATATTATCCAAAATCTGCTTATGAACCTCATTAATAGATAGATTTATAGATGACGACATAGAGACTGAGTCTTCATTCCTAACATAGTTATACAAACACTCATCTACAAAATATGCAGATACAGAATAGTATAAATATTTTAATACAAAATTAATATCTTCCGATGAATGAATCCCTTCCAAAAAACCTATATCATTTTCAATTATTACTGCCGTTTTGAATAATTTATTACCACTAGAATGAAGCACCTTTAAATTCAACTTAAAAATATCATGCAAAGAAATAAAGCCAGCCTCATTAACTGATTCGTTACTTACTTTGAAAACCCGCCCATCTATAATTTCATTCATCCCACAAATTACAAGATCACAGCCTTTATTCTGAATAAAAGAGTACATATTATCCAGCATATTTTTCTCAACATAATCATCTGCATCAATGAATATGCAATACTCCCCTAAAGCTACTTTTATACCTTCATTACGGGCACAACTAACCCCTGAGTTATTTATTTTCTTATATACTACATTATTAAAATTATCAGAAAAGTAAGTGCAGATTTCAGAACTTCGATCAGTAGACCCATCGTCGATTAAGATAATTTCTATTGACTCTTTCGTTTGCGCTAATATCGATTCTATGTTTTTCTGTATATACTTCTCTTTATTATAAACGGGAACAATGACGCTTATATCAATTTCACTATTCAACTTATCACCATTAAATTCAGAATAATATTAAAAGAGCATACTCTGCAATTATGCAATCAATTTTATTATTTGTACAAGTTAACGCTATTAATCATTTAAATATAAAAATAAGCGCCCTTTACTTCTTAGTAATTGTTAGCGACATACTCATGAAGATATTACTTTAGCAATATTCAAAAAGTAATATCATAAATTAATTTTTTTACTCTTAACTCTGAGACTCAAGAAAACATATCAAAAATCTCTTACATAAGCTGTGTACCAAGATGATATATCAATTTCAAACTTGCATATTACTTTACTTTTATCCATCACTGAATAATACGGTCTTTTGGCCGGGGTCGGGTACGCCTCCGACGGAATGAGATTTACTCTACAGTCGATATTATTAATCTGAAATATTGCGTTTGCAAAGTCATACCATGAACATACGCCTGCATTACTGTAATGATAGATCTTAACTTCATCACATTGCTGTTTAGATAACTGCGGAATGATTTTTAAAATAGCTCCCGCTAAATCCCTTGCGTTAGTTGGGGAACCTATTTGATCACCAACCACATTTATCTCATCACGCTCATTCCCCAAGCGCAGCATAGTTTTTACAAAATTGTTGCCGAATGCTGAATACACCCAAGATGTTCTTATGATAATACTATTGGCTGGGTTAGTAGCTTGCATCGCTAGCTCACCATCTAACTTGGTTTTACCGTATACGCTTTGCGGATTGGTAATATCACTTTCTTTATAAGGCTTATGAGCTGTGCCATCAAATACATAATCGGTAGATATATGTATCAGCTTTATATTTTTCTCTTTGGCAATTTTTGCAAGATTTTTTACAGCTAAATGATTAATAGCATTGGCCTGCTCTACTTCTTGCTCAGCTTTATCTACCGCTGTGTAGGCAGCGCAATTCACTATTACATTAATCTTATTTTTCTGGCAAAAATCGGCTACTTGCAGAGTGTTTTCTATATCTAATTCTTTGCGAGTGACAAAAATAAAATTGAAATAATCTGGAGCTTTATTCACTGGCTGATTATCTTGCATACCACCTGAAAGGTAGCGGAATTCACTACCTAGCTGGCCACCAGCCCCTGTTATTAGAATATTTTGCCTGTTCTCGACTTTTTGATTCATAGTGTTAGGCATAATAGTTAGCCTTGAAATCAAACAAATTCTCATCAGCCGCCTGATGCAATAAAGGCTGCACTTTGTCTTTTTCAGATAGGTTTAAGTTATCTGTGCTGATTTTCCAGTCTATATTGATATTAGGGTCATTAAAGGCTATACCCCTATCATTCCCTGGAGAGTAGTAATTATCTACCTTGTAGGAAAATATTGTATTTTCTTCCAATACCAAAAAACCGTGGGCGAAGCCTCTTGGTACTAATAATTGTTTTTTGTTTTGCCCCGTTAGCTCTACTGCTACATACTGACCAAAGGTAGAACTACCCTTTCGTATATCAACCGCTACATCTAATACGCGACCCTGAATAACTCGTACCAATTTAGTCTGCGCTGCTGGCGCCAGCTGGTAATGCAAGCCACGTAAAACACCCTTACCAGATTTTGATTCATTGTCTTGAATGAAATCAATTTTAAAACCTAAAAATTCATCCAATTTATCTTGACGAAATGCTTCTACAAAATAACCGCGATCATCGCCGTGCACCTCTGGCTCAACAATAATTACATCTTGAATGTGAGAGCGAGTAAACATCATGATATTTCACTAGCCCTGCGAATTAAATATTGCCCGTATTGGTTTTTCTTTAACGGCTCGGCTAAGGCTAATAATTGCCCTTTATTGATATAGCCTTTTTCAAACGCTATTTCTTCTAGGCAAGCTACTTTCAAACCTTGTCGCTTTTCAATGGTAGCGATAAACGAAGAAGCTTCTAGCAAACTCTCATGAGTTCCTGTATCTAACCAAGCGAAGCCTCGACCTAGCTGCTCTAACTTTAAACGCTGTTCAGCTAGATACATTTGATTTACGGTAGTTATTTCTAATTCACCACGCTCTGAAGGCTTAACCTCTACAGCTTTTCGAAGCACATCATTAGGGTAAAAATACAAACCAGTCACAGCATAGTTAGATTTAGGATGTTCTGGTTTTTCTTCTAACGATATTACATTGCCTTTATCATCAAATTCAGCCACTCCATACCGCTCAGGATCATGGACATGATAGCCAAAAACCGTGGCCATACCTTGTTTAGCATTACCCACTGCATTTGTTAGTGTATTTACTAAATCATGACCGTAATAGATGTTATCCCCTAATATTAAACAAGCATCATCTTCACCAATGAAATCAGTTCCTAATATAAAGGCTTGAGCTAGCCCGTCTGGCGAAGGCTGAACAATGTAGTCAAACTTCATGCCTAAGTCAGCACCGTCACCAAGTAAGCGTTTAAAACTAGGCAGGTCATCAGGCGTCGATATAACTAAGACTTCAGTAATACCTGCTAGCATCAAAACAGATAACGGGTAATAAACCATTGGCTTGTCGTATATTGGTACAAGCTGCTTACTAACGCCTTTTGTAATCGGATATAAACGCGTACCAGAACCGCCCGCTAAGATAATGCCTTTCATGTTATTTCTCGCTCCCTAAGCGTTCACGCTGATAACTGCCATTTTGAACTCGTGCAGCCCACTCACTGTTATTTAAATACCACTGCACTGTTTTCTTCATACCTGTTTCAAAAGTTTCTTCTGGCTTCCAGTCTAGTTCTTTTTCTATTTTACTAGCATCAATGGCATAGCGAATGTCATGACCCGGACGGTCTTTTACGTAAGTAATTAATCCCCTGAAGCCTTCTGAATTACCTGACTGCTTGGAATAAACATTATCAGGGACAAGCCCTTCTAATAAATCACAAATAGTATGTACAACTTCGATATTTTGTTTTTCGTTATGGCCGCCAATATTATAGGTTTCGCCTATTTTGCCTTCGTTCGCTACCCTATATAAGGCTCGAGCATGATCCTCTACATACAACCAATCTCGCACCTGATTACCTTTACCATAGATAGGCAGAGCCTTACCTTCTAGCGCATTCAAAATAACTAAAGGGATTAGTTTTTCAGGAAAGTGAAACGGCCCATAATTATTTGAGCAATTTGTAATTACAGTCGGGAACCCATAAGTTCTCAACCAAGCTCGTACAAGATGATCTGAACTGGCCTTACTAGCGGAATATGGGGAGCTTGGAGCGTAAGAAGTTTCTTCTGTAAATAAATCTTCTGGGCCTTCCAAGTCGCCATATACTTCATCAGTAGATATATGATGAAAACGGAAACTGTCTTTTTGGAATTCAGGTAGTGTATTCCAGTAAGATCGAGCAGATTCTAATAAAGTATACGTGCCAACAATATTGGTTTGAATAAATTCTGCTGGGCCGTCAATGGAGCGGTCTACATGACTTTCCGCCGCTAGATGCATAACAACATCTGGCTGGTGCTGCTTAAAAACTCGAGCCAGCTCAATGGCATTACAGATATCCACTTGCTCAAATTCATAGCGCTCGCTACCACCAACCTCAGCAAGGCTTTCTAAATTACCTGCATAGGTAAGCTTATCAACATTAACCACTGAATCTTGTGTATTTTGAATAATATGACGAATAACTGCAGAGCCAATAAAGCCTGCACCGCCAGTGACTAGTATCTTCATGTAATATTTTTAGCCTTAATTACTAACAAACAAATTATGAAACAGGTATTTAATCTTGTGAGATAGCAAAATGCTACTCACCTGTATTTTACAATCGCCAACACTAACAAATACAATAAAAGGTGCAGCTACCCAACCCTTTTATATACTACTTAAATGCGGAGCTTAATATGCAAGCTAGGCTTGTAAACTAGCAATTATATCTAGGCAAGTTTGTTCTGGGTTTGTAGCTTGGGTAATCGGACGGCCAATTACCATGTAATCACCACCAGTATCCACTGCCTGCCTGGGAGTCATTATACGACGCTGATCTCCTGCGGCGCTGCCAGCAGGACGAATACCTGGAGTAACTGTTAAGAATCCTTGACCACACAAGCCTTTAATCAATTCAATTTCTTGCGCACTACTTACAACACCATCCATACCAGACTGCTTAGATAGCTTAGCCAAGCGCTCTACTTGCTGTTGCGGGGTAATATCTAAGCCAATACCTGCAAGATCTGATTGCTCCATTGAGGTCAGAACTGTAACAGCTATGAGTAGCGGCTTGTGGCTTTTATTGGCAATAGCTTCTGCTGCTGCCACCATCATACGCCCGCCACCCGATGCATGAACATTTACCATCCATACACCTAGCTCTGCAGCTGCAGCAACTGCACCAGCACATGTATTAGGAATATCATGAAATTTCAAATCTAGGAAAATATCAAAATTCAGTTTATGCAACTGTTCAATAATTGCAGGACCTGATGCAGTAAAAAGCTCTTTACCAACTTTCACTCGGCACTTAGCAGGGTCTAACTGCTTAGCCATTTCAATCGCTTGCTTAGGCGTTGGGTAATCCAACGCGACAACGATAGGAGAAATGTTATTTTGTGCGGAAGTTTGTTCAGAGCCAGATACTGTCATAATGTTCTTTCTTTTCTATTTTCTTTCAATTTCAGTTTTCTTTTAATTTCGCTTTCAAGCTTATTGCCAATACAATTATCAATTAGCAGCCGTCATATTTGACCAATTTTTGCACGATGGACAGCGCCAATGATGCTCTATGGCTTTAAATCCGCAACTGCGGCAAACGTACTTAGATTCAGTCTCAACTATGCGCCGCAGAATATCATAAACCGACATAAGCTGCGACGAATTAAGCACGGCTTTTTGATTAACAACCATCTCTACAAGAGCAAAGAAACCTTGATTTGAAGGGTGTTGGAATAGCTCTGCTAATAATATCTCTATCCCTTGCTGCTGCCCACCTTGTTGGGATAACAGGGTCACTCTTTTTACCAATACTTCGATAGCATGATTATGCTGCCAGTGGCTTGCTAGCTGCTTATCTAAGCCCGAATAATCTTCAAGTTTTGTGAAGCACTCTACCATTTGTGGTAATACCGCTAGCATCACATTATTATCTTGCTTTAGTGCTTTAATAAAGCAGCGAATAGCTTCATGATATTCGCTTTGGCTTGCTGCAATTTGGGCAAAAATCACATTAGCACGAGCACACAAGGGATTAACTTTTAACGCTAATTTAAGGTATTGATGACTTTCAAGAAAATCCCCTTTCTTGAACAGCTCCCTCGCATATTCACAAGCGGCTTGGGCGATACGACTACTAATATCAGGCAAATCTGGCAGCTTAGAGCTTTTATACAACTCAAGAATCGCTTTCCACTCTCGCTCCTCTTCATACAGCTCTACCAATAAACGCGAAGCTTGCTTACGCGTATGTCCTTCTTCTTGAATCAAGTCAGTTAGTAATCGCTCAGCTCTATCTAGCAGACCCGCTTTTAAAAAGTCAGTTGCTAATTCAAGCTCAACATCTAACTGGGCTTTATCGGATAAATCGGTTCGGGAAAAGAGATTTTGATGCAGCTGAATGGATTTTTCTGTTTGGCCTTTTTCTCTGAAGATACGACCTAAATTGAGGTAAAGCTCAACGGCCTCATCACTAATTTCAGTAACGTCTAGCAGTCTATCAAGGGCTTTGTCGTTATTTTCAGCCAGTAAAAAGTCAATACTCGGCAGGGTGTCACGACCTATACGCAAGTTTTCAGAACGCCGCCCTTGCAGCCGACCCAGCAACCAGCCACAGCCAATTGCAACGATTAGCAGCAGGTATTCAAGAAGGTCTGCTTCTATCGGAATAGACATTAGTGATTTAGCTTTTCAAGCTTAGACTTAGCTTGCTTCAGCTCTTTTTGTAAGCGCTTATTTTCTAGACCCAGACCTAATCGACTTATTGAGGCGACTAATAACCCTAGCATAAGGCCTATTACGATAAGACATCCTGACCATAAAGGTAATGGAACCAAGAGGGAATCGAGGAATAAGAAATCGAGGGAAATGCTTTGCTTATTGTACAATGCGAACAAAATACCATAGCCAAATACAGCCAGTACTATCAATAAGACTATGAGGTTTTTTAGTAGCTTCATTAGGCGCCTAAACTATCATTAACTTGGTCACGCAGTTCTTTTCCTGGTTTGAAGTGCGGCACAAACTTGCCAGACAATTCTACAGAATCACCCGTTTTTGGATTTCGCCCCATACGCGGAGATCGATAATGCAGCGAAAAACTGCCAAAACCTCGAATTTCAATGCGCTCGCCCGTCGATAAAGACTGTGACATGTGGTCTAAAATTGTTTTCACCGCCAGCTCAACATCTTTTGCTGATAACTGGGGTTGCTTACTTAACATACGCTCAATCAGTTCTGATTTTGTCATTACGACATCCTTGGCGGAAGCAGATAAAGGTCTTTAGATCAATAACTTACAACCTGCCGTGGGTATTTGCAAGTATTCAGGGCAAGTTTGCCCACAGAGCTGAACTTTGCAGATTGCTAACCCTGCCAAAAGATTCGCTCTAAAATCGATATTGGGTATATCGTTCGGCGGCACGTCGTAGATACGTCCCTGTAGACTCGGCTAAAAGATCCCTCTTTTAGACGGCCTTAAACGATATACCCAACATCGATTCGCGAATCCCAGACGCTTTTCCAGACGCCTTAGTAAACCATCCAGACCCACAAACGAAAAAACCCCACCTCCTTTGCAGGAGATGGGGTTTTCTTTAGCGCTTAGCTAATAAGTCGTAGACTTATTCGCCTTTCTGGCTCAACTGCTCTTTGATCAAATCACCGATAGTGGTTGGACCTTTAGCTTCTGATTCAGATTTAGCACGCTGGTCAGCAATTGCTTGCTTGTCAGCTACTGCGTCTTTTGACTTGATAGACAAGTTAATTACGCGATTCTTACGATCAACGTTAGAAATGATAGCGTCTACAGAGTCGCCTTCTTTCAATACGTTGCGAGCATCTTCAACTTTTTCACGGCTAATTTCAGAAGCCTTCAAAGTTGCTTCAACACCTTCAGCGATCTCTACGATTGCTGCTTTAGCGTCTACAGAGATTACCTTACCAGTAACCAAAGTGCCTTTGTCGTTTTCAGAAGCGTATTCAGCGAATGGATCGCTGTCTAGCTGCTTAACGCCTAAAGAGATGCGCTCGCGCTCAGGATCGATAGACAAGATAACTGTTTCTAGCTCATCGCCTTTCTTGTATGCACGAACGGCTTCTTCGCCAGAATCGTTCCAAGAAATATCAGACAAGTGAACCAAACCGTCGATGCCGCCATCTAGACCGATGAAGATACCGAAGTCAGTGATTGACTTGATCTTACCAGAGATCTTAGCGCCCTTCTCGAACTTAGTACCAAACTCTTCCCATGGGTTCATGGTGCACTGCTTGATACCTAGAGAGATACGACGACGCTCTTCGTCAATGTCAAGAACCATAACTTGAACATCATCACCAACCTGAACAACTTTAGATGGGTGTACGTTCTTATTAGTCCAATCCATTTCAGAAACGTGTACTAGACCTTCAACGCCTTCTTCCAACTCAGCAAAACAACCGTAGTCAGTCAAGTTCGTTACTTTAGCAGTAACGATTGCGCTTTCTGGGTAACGTGCTTTGATCTCAACCCATGGATCTTCACCCAATTGCTTAAGACCTAGAGAAACACGATTACGTTCGCGATCGAATTTCAATACTTTAACGTCGATTTCGTCGCCAACAGCAACGATTTCACTTGGGTGCTTAATACGCTTCCAAGCCATGTCAGTGATGTGCAATAGACCATCAACACCACCCAGATCAACGAAAGCACCGTAGTCAGTAAGGTTCTTAACGATACCTTTAACAGACTGACCTTCTTGCAAGTTAGCAAGCAACTCTTCGCGCTCTTGGCTGTTAGCAGCTTCAAGAACAGCACGACGAGAAACAACAACGTTGTTACGCTTAGCATCTAACTTGATTAGTTTGAAATCTAATTCTTTACCTTCCAAGTGCAAAGTATCGCGCACTGGACGGATATCAACCAAAGAACCAGGTAGGAATGCACGGATGTTGAACAATTCAACAGTGAAACCACCTTTAACTTTACCGTTGATAACGCCTTTAACAACAGCGTTTTCTTCGAATGCTTTCTCAAGCTCTTTCCAAGCTTCAGCACGTTTCGCTTTTTCACGAGATAGCTTAGTTTCACCAAAACCATCTTCTACTGCGTCAAGAGCAACTAGAGTCTCATCACCAACTGCTACTTCCAACTCGCCTTTGTCGTTTAAGAACTGGCTGCGTGGAATGATGGCTTCAGATTTAAGACCAGCGTTAACCGTTACCCAATCACTATCGATATCTACAACTGTACCGGTAACGATAGAACCTGGTTTCATATCCAGGGTCTGTAACGACTCTTCAAATAACTCAGCAAAATTTTCCATTGATGCATCCTATAAATTTGGTGAAGCCTGCCCGAGGTCTGAATTCAGTGAATAAATTCAAATGAATAACAGGTAGTTTGGGTCAAACAACACCCCGCCAAACAGCCAGAAGTTTGGGGTCATAAAAAAAACCCAGAGAGCCTCACATGAAATGTGACTGGCAACACTCTGAGTTTCAAAAGTTAGTTTTTGGTGATTTAACCGTTAAGGTCAAGTTCATTTAAGAACTCTATCACCTGAAAATATTAGCCTAGTAAGCCTGCTTTTTTAGCGGCTTGCTGAACCCGATCAAACACGGCTTCGATACTCATGCTGGTACTATCGATTACGATGGCATCATCAGCGGGTTTCAAAGGCGCTACTGCTCGATTCATGTCGCGATCATCTCGCGCTCTAATATCTTCAATAATCTGGTCAAGGTTAGCATTATTGCCGCTTTCTAGCAACTGCTTATAGCGACGCTGACCGCGTTCTTCCGCGCTTGCGGTTAGGTACACTTTTAATTCAGCATTAGGAAAAACAACCGTTCCCATATCGCGACCGTCGGCAATCAAGCCTGATTCTTGCTGAAAGGCACGCTGGCGCTCTAATAACGCGCCGCGAACCGCATTGACTGCAGCAACTTGCGAAGCAATAGCACCGGTTTCTTCGGTACGTAGGTTAGAGGTAACGTTTTCGCCTTCTAAAATGACCTGCACACCTGCTGGCTCTCCAGACTCTTTGTTTAAAGGGACGTGAAACTGCACATCTAAATGTGCTGCGATGGCTTCTAAGCCCGCTTCGTTATCCATTGCCACAGCATGCTGCTTCGCAGCCAGCGCCGTTACACGATACAAAGCACCACTATCTAGCAATGCCCAATTCAACTTAGCCGCCAACATCTGGCAAAGCGTTCCTTTACCTGCACCTGATGGCCCATCAACCGTAATGATAGGTCCGCTTAATCCAGCATCAGGTAAATCTTTAACTTCAATATCACTCATCTAATAACCCTTAACGATAGCTTCTCACAATCCAGCAACTAGCCACATGTAAAATATTACGAAAAACTGAGATCCATTTTTGGATATTTGTGGAGCAAATATGCGAGGCAGGGAATGCCGAACCTAAGGCTACACGGATGTATTTACGCCGTTTTGTGGAATAAATACCCAATCATGGATCTTGTCATAAACCTAAATTAGCTTATGAAAATTCATTTATTCACTTTCAACTTCGACCTGAATTCCAGCACCGCTGGCCAACTCAACAAAACCAGGGAAAGATGTCGCCACATTCGCACAATCTTTTACCAAGATAGGAGCATTTGCACGCAGTGAGGCGATGGTAAAACTCATAGCGATACGGTGATCATCAACACTATCGACTTCGCCACCATTAAAAGAACCTTCACTGCCGAAGCCTTTAATAATTGCGCCATCTTCAGTACCTTGGGCATCAACACCCAAAATCTGCAAACCATCAACCATCGCTTGAATACGATCGCTTTCTTTAACGCGTAACTCTTCAGCACCGGTCAAAACCGTAGTGCCTTCGGCACATGAAGCAGCAATGAAGATCGATGGAAACTCATCAATCGCTAATGGCACCTGATCTTCAGGAATTTGAATACCTTTTAACTGAGCACTTCGAATACGTAAATCAGCAACTGGTTCGCCACCTACTTCGCGCTCATTCAACATTTCAATATTCGCGCCCATTAAGCGAAGAATATTAATCACGCCTACACGCGTTGGATTAATTCCTACGTGCTGCAAGGTAATATCCGAATCTTTCGCGATACTCGCAGCAACCATAAAGAAAGCCGCAGAAGAAATGTCCGAAGGCACATCAATAGTCGTTGCGGTTAACTTACCACCTGGTCGAACTGTCACTTTAGGGCCGTCCACTTCAATCGGATAACCAAACCCTTTCAACATACGCTCGGTATGATCACGAGTCGGCGCTGGCTCAATTACCGTTGTTTCGCCTTCGGCGTATAGGCCCGCTAGAATCAAACAGCTTTTAACTTGTGCACTGGCCATCGGCAGCTCGTAATGAATACCTTTTAATGGCTCGCCACCTTTGATTTTCAGCGGTGGACGACCATTTTCAGCTGACTCAATCACTGCGCCCATGGTGCGTAATGGGTCAGCCACACGACCCATAGGACGTTTTGATAAAGACTCATCACCGGTCATTTCTACATCAAAGTTTTGCGCCGACATTAAACCAGATAGCAAACGCATCGACGTACCTGAATTCCCTAGGTATAAAGCATTCGGTGGTGTTTTTAAACCATGTAAACCAACACCATGAACCGTTACGCGACCGCGATGAGGCCCTTCAATAACAACACCCATATCACGGAAAGATTGCAGCGTTGCTAAGCTATCTTCGCCTTCTAAAAAACCAGTGACTTCGGTAGTACCTTCTGCCAAAGAACCTAGCATAATAGATCGATGAGAAATCGATTTATCACCAGGAACACGGAATTCACCGGAAAGCTTACCACCCGGTTTTGCTACATAATTTACAGTCTGACTTGTCATGGATTCCACATACGCTCTGCGAGCCAATATTTTAGTAAAATGGTCACGCGCGGCTTTCGCTCGCGTAAAAGTGCCCATCATTTGAGTTTTATCTTCACTCGCAACAACTTCACGTAGTTGCTGCAAATCGGCAGTAAATAAATCCAATGCCTTTAATACTTCTTCTTTATTACCGACAAAAATATCGCGCCACATGATTGGGCTACTTGAGGCAATGCGAGTAAAGTCACGAAAGCCGCCAGCGGCGTAATTAAAGATGTCTTTGTTCTCATGACTATTCGCGAGGGTATCGACCAAGGAATACGCCAATAGATGCGGCAAGTGACTGGTTGCAGCTAAAACTTCGTCATGATGCTGCACCGTCATTAATTCAACCACAGCACCGGTTATATTCCAGGCATCTGTCACTAAATCTAGTGCATACGCACTCGTGCGCTTCTCAGGGGTTAAAATTATTTTGTGATGCTTAAATAAATTTTCGTCTGCAGCCGAAACACCACTACGTTCGGAGCCTGCAATCGGGTGACCTAAAACAAAGCGATCAAAATCAGCACCCAGTATTTCAGTAATATTTTTAGCAACACAACCCTTAACACTGCCTACGTCAGTAAGAATAGTTTTCTCACCAATTGCGCCTTTAATTTGCTCAAGGACACTAGCCACAGCCAAAATAGGCACTGAGATAATAACCAGATCCGCATCTTTAACGACATCGCTTATCTCTAACGAATAGTCATCAATCAAGCCCGCCTGCAAAGCCTGCTGCATAGAATCTAAATTACGATCAAAGCCCGAAATAGAATCTACAGCACCTGCAAGCTTTAACGCTTTAACCCAAGAGCAGCCAATCAGCCCCAAGCCAATAATAGCGACCTTGGGTATATAAAACCTTTGATCTAAGTGAGTACGGCTCAAGAGTTCGCATCCACTAAGATTTTAGTTAATGCATTAATAAAAGTTTCATTTTCAGTTTGAGTGCCAATTGATACCCGCAAATGATTTGGCATTTCATAATTAGCAATGGGCCGAATAATCACACCGACTGCCAATAATTTTTGATCAACTTCAGATGCTGAAATTAACTTCGCAGCACTACCTTGCTGAGGAATTTCAAAACTAATAAAGTTTCCAACTGAAGGGATAAACGGCAGACCTAGTTCATCAAAGGACTGAGTTAAATATTTCATACCCGCATCATTCACTGCTTTGCTTTCTGCTACATAATCAGCATCGCTCAAAGTTGCTACCGCAGCAGCCAGGGCAAAAGAGTTCACATTAAACGGTGGACGCACACGGTTCATTAAATCTGCAAGCTCTGGACTAGAAATACCATAACCCACACGAAGTGAAGCTAAACCATAAGCTTTAGAGAAGGTTCGCGTCACAACCAAATTAGGATACTGAACAAATAACGTTAAACCATTGCAATAATCCGCTTCATTCACGTATTCAAAATAGGCCTCATCTAAAACAACGACAACATCGCTAGGCACTTTCGCCATAAAATCAGCGACTTCAGTTTGAGTTAACCAGGTGCCCGTTGGATTATTTGGATTCGTCACAAATACCAAACGAGTTTTATCAGTGATAGCTGCAGCCATCGCACCTAGATCGTGGGCATAATTTTTAGCAGGAACGACCTTGCACAAGCCACCTTGAATTTTTGTCACTAAACCATAAATAGCAAATGCGTGCTGAGAGAAAACCACCTCATCATTTTGTGCAACAAAGCATTTAACAATAAAATCTAAGATATCACTGGAGCCATTACCGATAGTGATATTTTCGGGGTTAACTTCAACAGAACCCGCTGCTAGTTTTTCGCTCAGTTTATTAGAGAGCACCTGCTTAAGATCAAAACCATTACCATCGGGATAACGAGTTAGCTCACGCGCTTCGACCTCCATTGCCGCAATAGCTTTTTTACTAGGGCCAATCGGATTTTCGTTACTGGCTAGCTTTACGATATCGTCAGCATTCAAACCAAATTCACGCGCCAATTCATCAATCGGCTTACCTGGCTGATAAGGACGCAAGCTTTGGATTTCTGCTCGTGCTTTTTCACACAAGGCTTCTATTTTCTGAGATTCAGTTTTTTGATCAGTCATATCTTCAAATCTGCTCAAGAGCTAAATAAATCATTATTAGCTAATTCTGTAACAAATATCTAAAACATGGATGTTTTAGCTAAGGCTACACGGATGTATTTACGCCGTTTTGTGGAACGAATAGCTAATCATGATCCCACTCAGCTTTAAAATCTAATTTACAGTACGGCTTTGGGATATGAACCCAAACACTTAAAGTCACTGCATTGCTGCTGGACTAATGCCATAGCCTTTTTAACTTTCTCTTCATTTTGATGACCTTCAAGGTCGATGAAGAAAATATAATTCCAAGTACCGGACTTCGAAGGGCGAGTTTCAATACGGGTTAAGCTAACCCCCTCCTCATGAAACGGTGCTAATACATGATACAACGCGCCCGGTTCATTTTTACTCGCGACCAATAAAGATGTTTTATCTTCACCGCTGATCTCAGTCGTTTGCGGACCTACGATTAAAAAGCGCGTAGTATTGTCTGGCATATCTTCGATATTAGCGGTCGCAATATTCAAATCATAAAGTTCAGCTGCGGCCTCACTCGCAATCGCTGCTGCGCCATCTTCGGCTTGAGCACGACGCGCCGCTTCGGCATTTGAACTGACTGCAATACGCTCAATCCCTGGCCAATTTGCATCTAACCACTGGCGACACTGAGCCAAGGATTGTGCGTGAGAATAAACCTTAGTTGGCTGCTTAGCCTCATCAGTCATTAACTCTTCTTTCATTAAGAAATGATGATGAATACGCAGAGCCACTTCGCCACAAATGTTTAAATTAGAACCAACAAAACTATCTAGAGTATGAGTAATCACACCTTCAGTAGAATTCTCTACAGGAACTACACCAAAGTTCGCACCGCCCGCTTCTACTTCACGGAATACGTCAGCAATAGAACCCTGACTCTGGCACTGCACAGCATGACCAAAATGCTTCAGCGCTGCTTGCTGAGTAAAGGTACCCTCTGGCCCTAGATAAGCAATTTTCATTGGTTCTTCTAGCGCTAAGCACTGCGACATAATTTCTCTAAATAGTCGCGCGACACCTTCAGCCGGCAACGGACCTAGGTTACGTTCCATAACTCGGCGTAAAACTTGCGCTTCACGCTCTGGACGATAAAAAACTACAGAATCACCTGGCTTTGAAAAGTGCTCTTTAACATCGGCGACCTTCTGAGCACACTGAGCACGCTGATTAACTAGCTGCTGAATCTGCTGATCGATAGCGTCGATCTCATCACGCAACTTGCCTAATTCTTCAGCTTCTGTGGTAAAACTATTATTCGTCATGGAATCCATCTTCATCAAAATTATTGAGTGCTTACTTCTGCAAACCCTAATTAGAGCTAGCCATTCTCTTTGGCAAACTTGGCCATAAAAGCAATCAAAGCATCAACTGCTTTCTCTTCTACTGCGTTATAAATACTGGCACGCATACCGCCGACACTGCGGTGGCCTGCAAGGTTCAATAAACCTGCTTTTTCACTTGCTGCCAGAAAGGCCTTATCTAAATCTGAGTTTGCTAAAGTAAACGGCACATTCATTATCGAACGATTATTAATAGCAACAGGGTTTGCATAGAAAGGATTTGTATCAATAAAATCATACAGCTTTTTCGCTTTGCGCTGATTAATTTCAGCCATGGCTTTTACACCACCTTGGTTTTTCAACCAAGCGAAAACCAGCCCAGCCAAATACCAGCCATAGCTTGGAGGAGTATTGTACATAGAGTCGTTATCAGCCATAACTTTATAACTAAACATGGTCGGAGTGCCTTCTACAACATCACCAAGCCCACTCTCGCCTAAAAAGTCATCACGTATAATAACAATACACAAACCCGCTGGGCCTATATTTTTTTGCGCACCCGCATAAATCATAGCGAATTTAGAAACGTCGATTTCTTCCGACAAAATAGCAGAAGAATAATCGGCGATTAATGGCACACCATTAGTTTCTGGAATGTAGTCAAACTGCACCCCGCCAATGGTTTCGTTCGGAGTGTAATGAACATAAGCCGCTTCAGGATTCAGCTGCAATTCTTCTTGAGTCGGCGCAGAGGTAAACTTATTACCTTCTGTTGTCGCTGCTACATTTACGTCACAAAAACGCTTCGCTTCAGCGATGGCTTTTTTCGACCACTGGCCGGTATTGATATAATCAGCAGATTTTTTACCGCGCAATAAGTTCATCGGAATCATGGTGAACTGACTACTGGCACCACCTTGCATAAACAAAACTTTATAATTATCTGGAATTTCCATCAAATCACGTAAATCTTGCTCAGCTTTCTTTGCTATACCGACAAACTCTGGAGAACGATGACTCATCTCCATAACCGACAGGCCTTTGCCTTGCCAATTCAACAGATCAGATTGAGCTTGAGTTAATACATCAGTAGGAAGTGCCGCAGGACCTGCGCAGAAATTATATAAACGAGTCATGATACCGTTTCATCAGTAAAGCCCTAATTAAAGGGCGTTAAATTTAAAACCATAGAAAATCATTAGTTTCTATGGCCTAACAGAAGCTATTAACTGCTGGGAAATCACTTCCCTTTAACTAAAGATTTTTCTTCTATTCGAATGTTGTGCTTGCCATAAGCAGCAACTATCAAAGCCATGAACAAACCAACAAATAGACCTGCAACTAACGCCAAAGCCATAACCAATAACTTACGCGGCTTAATTGGCGCAACAGGAACTACAGCGACTTCATCAATACGCGCCAATTGGATTTTGCTAAAATCGACCTCTAAGGTTTTCAAAGAATCTATTTCCAATAAAACCTTAGGCAACTCTTCAATAAAATGATCTTCCCCGCGAGGCAAGTCTTTAGCAATTTCTTTTCGTGATTCAAGTGCTTTAATTTCGGCCTTAATCGCTTTAGAACCCAACATGTACAATGGAGGCTCTTGGCCACCCATTAGGTCTATATTACGATATAGAGGATCAACCTGACCTACAGCCAATGCAATTGCAGTCGCTTCTTTTAGCTCCAAAATGCGACGAGCCTTATTGCCCATATATTCTTCACGCATAATTTCAGCTTGATAATTTAACGCCTCAATACGCCCATTAACTCTGGCTAACATAGTATCGTAACTATCACGCAAGCGACGAAATAAGGCATACTCAACGAACTCATTCAGCAGCTCACTAGCAAATTCAGCATCAGAAGATTTCAAACTCACTTGCACAAAAGACTCTGAGTCTTTTAGTCCAGAAGTTTTAACCGAAAACTGACTACTGAAGCCACTGAAATTTTGTTCTAACGTCAGATTTTCATTATAAGCATTAGGCAGAGCTTTAATCTCATCCAGCTTTAACTCGTAAAACTCTTTACGGTAACCTGTTGATAAAAGCGCTGATTTAGCTGAAGAAAATGCGGAATCAACATTCATTTCAAAAATGGATGGGATAGTCTTTTGAAAAACCTTCCCTCCCTTTCTAGATATTTCATTCCGACCTTGCAGCTGCGGGCGTGAAAACTCGGTCAAATCATTTGCAGTAGCCGACTTAACCTTTGCTTCTGCTTGGTAAACTGGCGTTGCTTTAAATAAATAAAGCCCTGCAAGTATTACAGTTGCAAATAAGCCTATAAAAACCCAGCGTTTATGCGACCAGATATCATCGATAAGATCGAATAAATCGATCTCATCGTCGTTATTGAGCTGCTGCTGGTCATTCATTCTTTCGTTCGTACTTGTCATTTATTCTTCGCTATCCGTTTCGTCAGAATCTTTTTCAGTATTGTCTGCTTCATTGTTACTTGCATCAGCTGATTCGTCTGCAGAAAGATCAACACCATCCGCTGCTAGGTATTCAATACCATCATCAACTTCTTCTGGCTCACATACACGCTCAACACCAATCAAACGCTCTTTCTCATCAACCTTAATTAAGCGCACACCTTGAGTATTACGACCCAAGCAAGAAACAGAATCAGCAGAAGTACGAACCAGTGTGCCTTTATCAGAAATCAGCATCACTTCGTCGTTTTCGAATACTTGCACCGCACCAATAATAATACCGTTACGCTCATTCACTACCATTGCTTTAACACCTTGAGTGCCTCGGCCTTTGGTTGGGAATTCAGTGATAGCGGTACGCTTACCATAACCACGATCACTCGCTGTTAATAACGTGCCGCCTTCTTCTGGAATAACCAGCGAGATAACGTTTTGATCTTCTTGAATTCTAATGCCGCGAACACCACGAGCCGTTCGGCCCATTGCACGCACATCAGATTCTTTAAAGCGGTTTGCTTTACCTGCATCAGTAAGCAATAGAATATCTTTCGTGCCGTCAGTAATCGCAACACCGATCAAGTGATCGCCTTCATCCAATTCACAAGCAATTAAGCCGCTTGAGCGTGGACGCTGGAAGTGTTCAAGACTGGTCTTCTTCACGGTACCCTTAGAGGTCGCCATAAAGATAAATTCTTCACCGGTAAATTCTGGCAATGGCAAGATCGCTGTAATGCGCTCGTCTTCAGCTAGATTTACAACGTTCACCATTGGGCGGCCTTTCGCATTACGGCTAGCCTGAGGAATATCATACACTTTCAGCCAAAATACTTTACCTGCATCGGTAAAACATAAAACAGTATCATGGCTATTGGCAATCATTAGGTGTTCAACATAATCGTCATCTTTAACCGACGCTGCTGACTTACCTTTACCACCACGACGCTGAGCTTGATACACATCTAGCTGCTGAGTCTTGGCGTAACCACCGTGAGAGATTGTTAATACTAAATCTTCTTCTGGGATCAAATCGGCCATGGTCAAATCACGCTTATTAGCAATGATTTCAGTACGACGCTCGTCACCGTATTCTTCTTTAATTGCGGCTAGTTCGTCACGAATAACCTGCAATAACAACTCAGGCGAACCCAAGATATCTAAATGTCCTTTAATTTCAGTTAACTTCAACTGATATTCTTCAATTAGCTTCTCGTGCTCTAGACCCGTAAGCTTTTGCAAACGCAAATCAAGAATTGCTTGTGCTTGCTGAGGAGAGAGATGATACATGCCATCATGCATACCAAACTCTTCGCCCAAATCATCTGGACGACAAGCATTTTCACCAGCACGCTCTAAGAAACCAGTCACAGAACCTGGAGTCCAAGGCGTTGCAATTAAGCTAACTTTCGCTTCAGCACCGGTAGGTGATTTTTTAATCAAAGCAATAATTGGATCGATATTACTTAACGCAATCGCTAAGCCTTCCAATAAATGTCCGCGTTCACGTGCTTTGCGCAATTCATAAATCGTACGACGCGTAACAACTTCACGACGATGGCGAACGAAGGCTTCAAGCATCTGCTTCAAGTTCAATGTTTGTGGCTTACCATCCATCAAAGCAACAACGTTAATGCCAAATACTGATTGCAACGCAGTTTGCGAGAATAAGTTGTTCAACGTTACTTCTGGCATTTCCCCACGACGAAGATCAACTACGATACGCATACCGTCTTTATCAGACTCGTCACGTAACTCGGTAATACCTTCAATCTTCTTATCTTTAACCAGCTCGGCAATCTTTTCGATCAAGCGCGCTTTGTTTAACTGATAAGGGATTTCAGTGAAAACGATCGACACCTTGCCGTTCTTTTCATTTTCTTCAAAATGATGACGGGCGCGCATATGAATGCGACCACGACCGGTGCGGTAGGCTTCAACAATACCGTCACGACCGTTAATAAAAGCACCGGTTGGGAAATCTGGACCTGGGATGTGCACCATTAGCGCATCAACATCCATGCTTGGATCATCAATCAAGGCTAAACAGGCAGAAACCACCTCGCGTAAATTGTGCGGTGGAATATTTGTCGCCATACCCACAGCAATACCCGATGAACCATTAATCAATAGGTTCGGTACGCGAGTTGGCATAACTTCAGGAATTTGTTCTGTGCCATCGTAGTTCGGTACGAAGTTCACAGTTTCTTTATCAATATCGGCTAATAACTCATGACTGAGCTTGTCCATGCGTATTTCTGTATAACGCATTGCCGCTGCAGAATCGCCATCAACAGAACCAAAGTTACCTTGGCCATCGACCAGCATGTAACGCATAGAGAAATCTTGCGCCATACGAACAATAGTATCGTAAACAGCAGAGTCACCGTGTGGGTGATACTTACCGATTACGTCACCGACCACACGGGCCGACTTTTTATAGGCTTTATTCCAATCATTACCCAATACATTCATCGCGTGTAGAACACGTCTATGCACAGGCTTTAAACCATCACGCACATCGGGCAAAGCACGACCAACAATTACGCTCATCGCATAATCAAGGTAAGACGACTTTAGTTCGTCTTCAATGTTAATTGGTGATACATCTTTGGTTAACTCACCCACAGTATTCTCACCCATAGTTCTTACCCATAAAATGCTGGCCTGTCTCTGGCGAATGACGTTTCTATTGAAACCCTCATTCGATCCTTGTTATTAGCGTTTATAATTAGCGCCAAATCATACCACAAATCAACAAGATACCTAGTATTTAGCCCTTCTTTAACGAGCTTAACGCTTCACCTAGATCAAAGTTTGTTTATACTGATCAAAATCCCTTCAGATTGCAGGATTTTTTAGCCACCCGCCCCTATGATTGAGCATTCTGTCCGCCAGATGCCGTAAATACATCCATGTAGGCGTGGGCTTGGCATCCTGCCGCACACACTGGCTACCATAACGCTCAACAATATGGGCTTTAGCCTTTCTAATCCGCATAGATAAGGATGCAATTCAATGAGTCACAAGCACGCCGATTTACGCATAAATGCAAAATGGATTATCCCCATTGAAACAGCTTCGATTGAATCAGACTCTAATAGTGCAGTACTAACTGATCACTGCATTCTAATCAAAGATGGAATCATTCTAGCCATCGAACCACAGGCTAGTTGCCAAATAGCCGCTACTGAAGCTCTTGATCTAGGCCTGCAAGTATTAATGCCTGGCTGGGTTAATGCCCATGGCCATGCCGCAATGTCTCTATTTCGCGGTCTAGCCGACGACCTTCCTTTAATGACCTGGTTGCAAGAACATATTTGGCCTGCAGAAGGTCAGCACGTTGATGAAAACTTCGTTAAGCAAGGCACAGAACTGGCCATCGGGGAAATGATTCAATCAGGCACAACGACTTTTGCGGATATGTATTTTTATCCGCAGCAAAGTGCACAAGCGGCCTTAGAAGTTGGTATTCGAGCGACATGCTTTACCCCAGTATTAGACTTTCCAACCAACTATGCGCAAAACGCTGACGAATACATTAACAAGGCTGTGGAATGCAACGATCGCTTTAACAACCATCCATTAAATCAGCACACAATCAATAATCAGAAACGAGTTCAAATTGGATTTGGTCCTCACGCCCCCTACACAGTTTCCGATGAGCCCTTAAAAGAAATTACAGTTCTGGCGGATCAGCTCGATATGCCTGTGCAGATTCATCTACACGAAACAGCCTTTGAAGTGAGTGAAAGCCTAGAGAAATTTTCTAAGCGACCAACACAGCGTCTGATGGATATTGGCTTTTTAAATGAAAGGGTCAGCTGCGTTCACATGACTCAGATAGACGCTAGCGATATTCAAATTTTGAAAAAAACAGGGGCCTCAATCGTTCATTGCCCAGAGTCTAACCTGAAACTGGCCAGCGGCTTTTGCCCTATTTCAAAATTAACTGACGCTGATATTCCTCTTGCCATTGGCACCGACGGAGCTGCCAGCAATAATGATTTAGATATGTTCAGCGAAACTAAAATGGCTGCGTTACTCGCAAAAGGAGTGAGCCAAGATGCCAGCTCGATCCCTGCAATAGAAGCGTTAACCATGGCGACGCTGGGTGGTGCTCGTGCTTTAGGCCTTGAAGAGGTCACTGGATCTTTAAAGGTTGGTAAAGCCGCCGACATTCAAGCAATCAATTTGAATTCACTTTCAAGCCAGCCAGTATTCGACCCCATCTCTCATATAGTTTATTGCGCCAAATCGACTCAAGTCAGCCATGTATGGGTTAACGGAAAATGCTTATTAAAAGACGGTAAACTCACCACTTTAGATGATGAGAAACTTATAAACCAAGCTCAACAGTGGGCAGATAGAATCCAAACATCTACTAACTAATATCTATTAAGTAAAAATGAATGCGGTTAGAATAGCCGTAATTATTATTTGATTGAATACAGCGTCAAAGAGAGAAGGATCAATCATGACCGATTTAAAAAATGTAAACGTTGATAGCGCAGAAATTGCCAAGTTCGAGTCGATAGCAACTCGTTGGTGGGATATGGAAAGTGAATTCAAACCACTGCATGAAATCAATCCATTGCGCACCAACTACATTGAAGAATATGCACCGCTTGCGGGTAAAAAAGTATTAGATGTCGGCTGTGGCGGCGGTATCTTAAGCGAAGGCATGGCCCTTCGTGGCGCTACAGTGACAGGCCTAGACTTGGGTGAAGCCAATTTAACTACGGCAAAGTTGCATGCTTTAGAGTCTGGTGTAGAAGTAGATTACCAGTGCCGCCCTGTTGAAGACTTTGCTGAAGAAAATCCTGAGTCTTTCGATATTGTTACCTGCTTAGAAATGCTTGAGCACGTACCTGATCCAGAATCCATCGTGCGCGCTTGTGCCAAGCTAGTAAAACCTGGCGGCCACGTATTTTTCTCTACCATTAACCGCAATCCAAAAAGTTATTTGATGGCGGTAATCGGTGCAGAATATATTCTGAAATTAGTACCTACTGGTACCCACGATTACAACAAATTCATCAAACCTGCTGAGCTTGCCCGCTGGTGTCGCCCAGTCGATCTAAAGCAAATCAGCATGACTGGCATGACTTACAATCCAATTAGCAAAAACTATAAACTGGTTGATAATGACGTTGATGTGAATTACCTCATAGCCTGCGAAAAAACGCTTTAATGGCAAGCTCATATAATCCAGAAGATTTAACAGCACCTAAAGCTCTGCTATTTGATCTTGATGGCACGCTAATGGATACCGCGCCTGACTTTTTTCCTACGGTTAATACCTTAAGGAAAGAACACGGTTTGCCACCCTTGGCGGATGATATTATTCGCCAGCAAGTTTCTAATGGTGGTCGCGCACTAACTAGATTAGCGCTAGATATGCCACAAGTGGTCGGCAATACTGTCGGCAATGAAGAGTTCGAAAGCAAACGCCAAAGGCTATTAGATTTATATGTCGAACACATCGCCAGCAAGAGTAACTTATTCACTGGCATGATTGAGTTGCTAGAAACCTGCAATAATAATTCTCTGCCTTGGGGAATCGTTACCAACAAACCTCGTATTTATACTGAATTACTACTTGAACGCCTAGCTGATAGCTTACCCATTCTGACTAGCTGCGCAGTTGTGGTTTGCCCTGACGATGTAGAAAAAACAAAACCCGATCCAGAACCTCTATTTTTAGCCGCCAAACAATTAAAAATAGATCCGAAAGATTGCTGGTACCTCGGAGATCACATAAGAGACATTGAAGCAGGTAATGCGGCAAGCATGTTCACTATTGCCACCTTATACGGCTATATAGAACCGCAGGATAAACCCGAAAGCTGGCAAGCAGATATTATGGTTGATAGCGTGGAAGATATAACTCGCCTTTTAATAGCAAGACTCACATAAACGACAATATTACTAATTAACGTCAAGACTATTAATTAACGGCAAGCCGTTGGACAAATTTACCGCTAGCGGAATTACTTTGCCGCTAGCAAGATTAACCAAACTGAATTTAGACATAAACAGAGATAAAAATGAGCCAAGCAGTCGCTGAAAATAAACAAAAGTTAAAAGATCGCGTCATTTTAGTGACAGGGGCAAGTTATGGCATCGGCGCTCACGCTGCTTTGGCCTATGCCCGCGAAGGCGCAACGGTAATTCTATTAGGCCGCACCCAAGACATGCTTGAAGCTGTTTATGACCGTATTGAAGAAGAAGGTTTGCCACAAGCCGCCGTTCTTCCTTTTGATCTTGGCTGTAACGATGAAGAAAAATTCATTGAGCTAGCCGATTTAATCGCCCGTGAATTCGGCCGATTAGACGGTGCTTTATTAAATGCAGGGGTTCTAGGCCAGAAAGCACCACTAGAAAGCTACAAATGGGCCGCCTGGAAACAAGTGATGGATATCAATGTAAATGGTCAATTTTTATTAGCCAAATCCATTACGCCACTATTAGAAAAGTCAGAACATGGCGCCTCCTTGGTATTAACTTCTTCCAGCGTTGGCCGCGAAGGCCGCGCTTACTGGGGTGCCTATTCAGTATCCAAGTTCGCTATCGAAGGCATGATGCAGATTTTGGCTGAAGAGTTATACGATAGCCGCAATATCCGCGTAAACAGCTTAAACCCAGGTGGTACCCGCACCAGCATGCGCGCCGAGGCTTATCCTGCAGAGAATCCAGCACACCTTACGACTCCTGATCAAATCATGGATATTCACGTTTATTTAATGAGCGATGAATCCAAGCATATCAATGGCCAAGCACTGGATGCTCAGCCAAAGAAATAAGTTACCGAGCTATATTTAAAAAATTATCTCTAATAAACGATTCACTCGAAGATCGACATTGAGTATTTCCTTCTACGGCACGCCGTGAATACGTCGCTTCGCTCTCCCTGTAGGCTCGAAGACCCCATCCCTGGGGTCTAACGGCCTAGAACGAAGCACTCAATATCGATCCGTGAATCTCACACCACCTCAGACTCCAATCATCTAACACCAAATCCACTTAAGACTTATCACCTTCGAGCTAGGAATACTGTCCGCAGCAAAGCATTAAGTGATTAGTTTCAGCTTCCTACGACTCTTAGCCAACAACAAATACGTCAATTAACCCAACACTTTTCTGAAAATTCGAGCCATAAATCCGACAACGACATTATTTCATATCCGTCAAACTTCAATCAAATCCTCCTTCCAACCATACAAAGCAGCCAAGCTATTGATTTATATCGTAATAAAACATTACAAAAGACTGGCACAGTTTTAGCTTCTACTTCAACAATGAATCAATAATCGAATAAACATTTTGTGGAAGAGGTTGCATATGGTTACGCGTTTGCAGAGCAGCGGTAGAGCAGCATTGAATGAAGATAAACAAATCACGTCATTCTCAGACTTAATGCCCAAGCCAGATATCAAACCTGAGCTTTTGCTAAAATTGAGTAGCCGCTTACAAACAACGTTAGAGCTTGAACAACTGCTCGACATATTTTTCAACGAAATGAAGCACACCGTGCTCGTTGATAGCATGTGCTATAGCAACAGTAATCAGAATTTACTGACGACCTTTGGCAAAGAAAGCATACACAGCTGCACCTATCGTTTAACCACACACAAAGACTACATGGGCGAAATAACCTTCAGCCGCAGTACGCGTTTTCGCGAACACGAGCTGGCCAATATCGAAGGTTTAATCAGCACCTTGGTTTATCCACTGCGTAATGCAGTGCGCTATACCGAAGCACTTGCCGCTGCCTTTAGAGATCCATTAACTGGCGCAGGAAATCGCATCGCCCTTGATAAAACTCTTGAGCGTGAAGTTGAGCTGGCCAAACGCCATAGCCAACCCCTATCCGTTTTAATGCTCGATATCGATCACTTTAAAAACGTCAACGATACCTATGGCCACGCAATGGGTGACGAAGTATTGAAGCAAGTAGTTAACTCCATCACCGCCTGTATTCGACAAACAGACATGTGCTTCCGCTATGGTGGTGAAGAATTTCTTATCATGCTCGCCAGTGCCGATACCGAAGGCGCGTATCGTATTGCCGAACGAATTCGCAGTTCAATTGAAGACGCAGTATTTACTCACGAAAAAGGCAGCTTAAGCATTACCAGTAGCATTGGCAGCGCTACGCTATATGCCACCGACTCAATGCATAGCATATGCGAACGGGCTGATAGCGCTTTATACAAGGCAAAAAATAGTGGTCGTAATCGCGTCATCAGCGATCGTGAAGAAGCCTTAGTGGCAACTAATTAACTCTCGAAAATCTCGTTTATTAATTTCACGTTCATAATGGCAGCCTTCCCCCAAAGACTGCCAAAACCCTCTTTTATTAAATTGCACAAACATAGTATTTTTTACTTATACTTATGACCTACCTTTACATCTCACTAGAAATAAAAGGATTTATAAGTGAAATACTTACTTCTACTCATATGCCTATCTTCAATCATCGCCTGTTCAAGCAATCAGCGCAAAGGCGATAACATGATGGAAGCTGAACAATACGATCAAGCAGTTTTCTTTTATGAAAAAGCCTTCACTAACAATCCTGATGATGAAGACATCGTTCAAAAGCTTTCTTTTGCTCGCAGTCGTCTCGTCGCCGCAAATTTAATAGAGGTGCGAATGTTTCGCCAATCAAACCTCCAAGTAAAAGCAGCAAAGAAACTGAATGAAAGCCTGCAACAGATGGAGGATTGGAATATACGCGCAGACAGTGCTGTTAAAAGCACCATTGATGAAGAAGTAAAAAATGCAGCCCTTTGGCTTAACAAAGAATTACCGACTCTCGCCGAGCAACTTAACTACAATCGCTTTACTTATAGCCTAAAACAATACAACCACATCATAGACTCTGGCTTAAATGCTCGCGCCATTAATAAACATCACCCTAAGATGATTCAACTGGGCAAAGTACAATGCCAGAAAATGAAATCATCCATCAATAAACAAAGCTATTTTTACTATGAAGTTTGGCAGTCATACTGCTCTAATTTTGGAGGAGTTCAAACCTATAAGCTCAGCAATGATTCTAGCCGATTTTCAACTGCGAACATTGCATCCTCAAAGCTCTACCTAACACCTAACATGGGCATTTCAAAAAACATATTCGCCAATACCTTGAGTCAGCAGTTAAAACACCATTTATGGTTTTCAGAAAATTCAAACAAACCATTACGATTAAACCTTAACGGCCAGATAAACTATAAAAAACGAACCACCAGCCATACTTTCAGCTTTATCTATCCAGCCAAAAAAGAAATATATGAAGTAGTTAAAGATGAGAAAAATCCTAGAAAAACCAAGCGAAAGCTAGTAAAAATAATACCCATAGAAAAAACAATTAGAGTGAAAGGCCAAAGCTACTTAGAATCGGTATCTCATAATCTATCAATCAGCAGCAACCTTCACAGCAAGCGAATTTCAGGTTCTGAAATTAAAGCAAAAAAAGAATACCAAACCTATGCCCACCAAGCTTATTTTAAGAAGAAAAACATTAAACCCTTAAAACCCAAATACCTAAATAAGCAGCAATGGTTTTCCACCATCGGCGATGAAATGATAACCCAAGTAATAAGTGATCTGGACAGTGCTTGGATTTCTTCGTTCTGCTTACAGGAATCCACCCTTAAACTGCCAAAATACGAAAACGCGGCGCGCTGCGCGCAATTAAAACCATCCCATCCCGTAGTAATAAGCTGGAGCAAAAACGAATTCGGCTTAAACTACGAAGAACTTCAGGTATTAATTCGTTAAGCAGTAAGATAATTAAGCAAAAAAAAGCCCGCATAGAGATTTAACTCATAAATGCAGGCTTTAATTTACTACTATTTAATTTACTACTAACAGCTATTATCAGTGACGCTTTTTAAACGTCGTCTTCTGACGAACTTTCTGCTTACGCGCCTGACGATCATATTTTTCTTTCTCTTGACCATCTAAGTGCTTAACTGGCTTAGGCTCAACGCCGGCAAGAGTACATAAATCATCAGCTTCTTTTTGCTTCAGTTCGATCCAAGTCCCTACTGGAACTTGCTTAGGCATGAAAATACAGCCATAACGAACACGCTTAAGACGGCTTACCGTTACACCTTGAGAATCCCAAAGACGACGCACTTCACGCTTTTTACCTTCCATCAATACTACGTGATACCACTGGTTTGAACCATCGCCATCAAAATATTGAACATCAGTAAATTTCGCCATGCCATCTTCTAGCATAACGCCCGTCTTCAAGTTGCTAATCATTGTTTCAGTCACTTCACCACGAACACGCACAGCGTATTCACGGTCAATACCTGAAGAAGGATGCATTAGCTTATTCGCTAATTCGCCATCTGTTGTGAACAATAACAGCCCACTGGTATTAATATCCAAACGACCAACATTTACCCAACGCTCGCCTTTTAACTTAGGCAATTTATCGAAGACTGTTGGACGACCTTCAGGGTCATGCTGCGTACAGACTTCACCTTCAGGCTTGTTATACGCAAGAATACGACGGGTTTTACCCGTGCTTTCTAACTTAACGTCTTTACCGTCTACTTGAATCTTATCAAGATGACTAGCACGCTGACCTAACTCAGCAATCTCACCATTAACTTTAATACGGCCATCGGCAATCCAACGTTCAATCTCACGACGTGAACCCAAGCCAGCAACGGCTAATAATTTTTGTAAGCGCTCATTTTCATTCATAGTGCTTATGTAACCTTCAATCTTTATATAGTTATATTTAACGAATAATTACCATCAGTCGTCAAACAAGGAGTTTTTCTTAATATTCGAAGCATTTTCAGAAGAACTAGAATCCAAAGATTCATCATCTAAGCCTAGTTCATTTTCTAAGGCTTCTTCTGCCAGCCTTTCTTTTTCAAGTAGCTCTTTTTCTAACTGCTCTTCTTCAAGCAGTTCTTCTTCTAATTGTTCTTGCTCAAGCGCTTCTTGCTCCATCAACTCACGTTCAGCAGCCGCTTCCTGCTCTAACAATTCTTGCTCTGCCTTAGCTTCAATCAAAGGTTCAATTGCTTCTGGTTGATCCTGAACTAAACCCTGATCCGAATTCTGACGCTGTGCTTCTTCTTGCATCAACTGCTGCATCAGCCTTTCTTGCTGCTGTACTAGTGTTAGCTCTTCAACAACAGTCTCTTTACTTTCAGCTTCAAGATTAATTCCAGATAAACGCGCTTGATGATCAGCAATTTTATCCGCTAGATCGACAGTCGAAGGGCCATCACTATCATTTACGTCAGGCGATAACCTTTGCTGGGTTTTATTCGCCATCTCGGCAAATGAAGCCTGCTCAGCCAGTCTTTCTTCTTCAGCCTTCTGACGCACAGCCTCTCTCTCAGCTTCCCTCTCTGCCGCTAACTCTTCTTCGCTCGGCTTGTTAAATACATTATCTTCAACCTGATCAATTAACTTTTGCGCTTCTTCTAATTCCAGCTCAGTTTCTGCCAGAACCTCTTCACCGCGAGTCGCAACGTCTTCTTCACTATCAAAATCATATTCTCGGGTTGCAGAAGCTTTTTTCTCGGCGTTAATCAGATCAAGATTCTGATTGGCATCATCCATCTCGCGAATCTCATCCAAGCTTGGTAACTCATCCAAGCTTTTCAGGCTGAAATAATCCAAAAACTCTTTAGTCGTTGCATACATAGCAGGACGACCTGGCACATCCCTATGACCAACAACTCGTACCCACTCACGATCCAATAAGGTACGGATAATTTGACTGCTTACCGCAACACCACGCACATCTTCAATATCACCTCGAGTAATCGGCTGACGATACGCGATCAATGACATAGTCTCGAGCAAGGCGCGAGAATAACGCTGAGGTTTTTCGTCCCACAAGCGAGTTACCCAAGGGGCAACTTCTTTGCGCACCTGCAAGCGATAACCAGAAGCGACTTCCACCAGCTCAATACCACGATCGGAAAAGTCATCCATCAAACTTTCTAAGGCTTGCTTAATCGCTGGGCTTTTTGGTTTCTCGTAATCATCAAATAATAGTTGCAGACTCTCGATTGAAAGAACTTCACCACTGGCCATCAACGCTGCTTCAATGATCTGTTTTAATTTTTTCAAATCCATGATTAAAGTTCTTCTCTATTATTTTCAGAAGCATCAAATTCAGAGGTATAATCGACATCCAATAAGCTCGATTCGATATGCCCCGGCCCATCAACTCGTGCCTTCACATGAATAGGGCCCAATAATTCATGCTGCACTATGTCTAACAGAGACTCTTTAATCAGTTCTAACATCGCCAAGAAAGTAACCACTACCCCTAAACGACCTTCTTCAGGCGTGAACAGATCACTAAAGTTCACAAAGTGACCGCTTTTCAATGTCGCTAAAATATGTGACATTCGCTCTCGAGTTGATAACACTTCTTTCGCTACTTCGTGTTTTTCAAACATCTGAGCACGACGAATGATCGAGCCCATCGCAAGCATTAACTCTTTTATATCCACATCAGGATGAGCGCGCTGCTGGATTTTTTCTGGTGCATCCACTTGCGCAACAAAATTATCTCGCCCCATACGCGGCAGTTCTTCCATATCTTCTGCGGCTTTTTTAAAACGCTCGTATTCTTGTAAGCGACGAATCAGCTCAGCACGAGGATCACCTTCTTCTTCCTCTTCGCCATCTTTACTGCGCGGTAATAACATGCGGCTTTTAATCTCTGCCAACATCGCGGCCATCACCAAATACTCACCCGCCATCTCAAGCTGCAATGTGCCCATCATGTCGATATAACCCATATATTGGGCCGTAATTTCGGTGACATTAACTTCTAAAATATCAAGATTCTGTTTACGAATAAGGTATAACAGCAGATCCAGTGGGCCCTCAAACTGCTCTAAAATAACTTCTAACGCATCGGGTGGAATGTATAAATCCATCGGTAACTGCGTCATCGGCTGCCCTTGAATCAGAGCAAAGGGCATTTCTTGTTGACGAGCAGCAGGTTCTTTTTTCTCAGTCGCCTCTTTATCCACAGGAACAGATACATCTACCTTGCTAGCATCAACGTTACTAGTTTCAGTATTCACTGCTTCTTCAGTTGTCTGAGAATCTGCTGCTTTAGTCATTGTCTATTTAGGCCTGTCTACTTAAGACCGTAGATGCCAACCGCCTGACGAACATCATCCATCATGCGCTGACTTTGAATACGTGCTTTAGCAGCACCCTTTTGCAATTCTTCTTCGATATCTTGCGGACGGGTTAGCAAATCGTTATAACGTTCACGCGCTTCACCAACTTCTTCGTTGATCAAAGTAAATAAGCGCTTCTTCGCATCTCCCCAGCCAATACCTTCGGCAAATGCCTGACGCATCTCTGCGGTTTGCTCTTCATTAGCAAAGGCATTCCAGATTTGGAAAACAGTAGAATCATCAGGATCTTTCGCTTCACCTGGCTCAAGCAGATTGGTTTGAATTTTGTTGATGTGCTTTTGCAGTTTCTTTTCGGTTAAAAACAATGGAATAGTATTGCCATAGCTCTTACTCATTTTACGACCATCAAGGCCCTGTAAAATAGCAACATCATCCCCTACTTCGTATTCTGGCAAGGTGAAAATAGGCTGTTTTTTACTGGCATAAATATGGTTAAAGCGCTGCGCGATATCACGGGCCATTTCGACATGCTGGATCTGATCTTTACCAACAGGTACTTTGTTTGCGCCAAACATCACGATATCAGCAGCCATCAATACTGGGTAACTGAATAGACCCATAGTAACGGCTTTATCGGCGTCTTCGTTATTTGCAACATTGGCATCTACCGCGCCTTTGTAAGCATGAGCACGATTCATCATGCCTTTGCCACAAATACAGTTGAGCATCCACGTTAGTTCAGGAATTTCGCGAATATCAGACTGGCGATAGAACATGGTATTGTCGGTATCTAAACCCAGCGCTAGCCAAGTTGCCGCAATTTCCATGGTAGATTGGTGAACAAGCTTAGGATCTTGGCATTTGATCAAGGCATGGTAATCAGCCAAGAAGAAGAAAGAATCTATTTCACTATTTTGACTGGCTTCAATCGCAGGGCGGATTGCACCAACATAATTACCAAGATGCGGAGTACCTGTGGTGGTAATTCCGGTTAAAACTCGCTGCTTACTCATCAAATGCTCACTTATACACGAATGCTGATCGCCGAATTTGAATCTAATTTAGATATTATTTAGAAAGAAATAAAAGACGCGGCGCTAAAACCCGTCATCATACCTAAATAAAGCACCAAATTCGACCTTTCCCATTCTATATTCAGTGGAAAAGTGTTGCAGCGAGCTATTGATTCACCCTAGTCAAGAAAAGCTGACGCATCCCCTACGCCTTGGCGCAGCAATACCGCTGCTTCGTCGGTTAAATCCAATACGGTAGTCGCTTCATAGCCGCAATAGCCACCATCAATTACTAGGTCAAGGCTATGCTCGAGGCTTTGACGAATATCATACGGATCTGATAGCGGAGTATCTTCCCCTGGCATAATCAAAGACGTAGACATTAAAGGCTCATTCAACTCTTCGAGAATCGCCTGTAAAATCGCATTATCAGGCACGCGCATACCGATGGTTTTCTTCTTCGGCTGAATCAAGCGCTTCGGTACTTCTTTGGTAGCATTCAAAATGAAGGTAAAGGCACCGGGTGTATGCTGTTTCAATTGGCGATACGTCGCATTATCAACCTTGGCATAGTTGGACAGCTCTGATAAGTCACGACAAATCAGGGTGTAATTATGCTTATCATCCAATTGACGCAAAGCTCGCATACGCTCCATCGCCGATTTATCACCGATATGACAAACCAACACATAAGCGCAGTCGGTTGGTAAAACAACCAAACCGCCCTTCTGGATAATCTCAACCGCTTGCTTTACCAAACGCGCTTGCGGGTTTTCTGCATGTATCTGAAAAAATTGACTCACGATTGATCCTTAATTACTTATTTATTGGTATTCAGTTTTCTGACTAACGCCGTAATTTTAGTTTGGCACAGTATTGGTTCTTTAACCGCTATTTGCTTGCGCTCGGCATGGAGTTTATCTTTGTTCGGCACGCTGTAAATACGCCGCTTCGCTCTCCTGTAAGCTCAGCGATTGCGTCCTGCAATCGGATGGCCTACAAAAATAAACCCCATACCTCACCGCAACTAGCTCGCAGTGATTTAAATTTTAAAATAATTCATTAAATGATAACGGCTTTGGGTTAATGATTAGCCGTCAAATCTTAATTGATATAAGCCTATCAATTTTGATTGCCATAATGAGTGATGTATCTGTTGATTTATTTTGGGGGCGTTCACGCCGCAGGGAAGCGGGGGTCGAGCCTACAGGGAGAGCGCAGCGACGTATTCACGGCGTACCCTGAAATGAATTAACAGATGCAGCGCATCAAACACTCCCCCCTTCGGCGCTTGAAAAATACCAGACTCAAAACCTAGTCCAAACACCCATAACCTCATCAGCCTTAGGGAAAGGAGGCATCACCCCTAAGTCTAAGCCAAATTTGTTCGGCCCATGAAAGTCGCTGCCACAAGAACCCAACAACCCTTCGTCTTGAGCAATCTTCTTCAGCTGACCTGATTGATTTCTATCCATCAAACCACAACAAATCTCCATTGCTTGGCCGCCAGCATGCTGAAATGCAGCCACACAATCTAACAATTTCGTCCGCGTTAACTTGTAATGATGCGGATGGGCTAACACCGCTTGGCCGCCACTTTCCACAATCCACCTGACAACCTCTTCCATTTCTGGCCAGCCAGATTTTACATCGCCGATCTTGCCAGCACCCAAATACTTCTTAAATGCCGTTTGACGATCCGAAACCATGCCCTGCTCAACCAAATACTGAGCAAAGTGTGGACGTCCTACTTCGCCACCCGCTAAAGCCTCAACTGCAGAGAAATCGATTTCTTTTTGCAGCTTTTTTTCTAAACGCTGGGCAATCGTCTTAGCTCGCTCACGACGAACAACCGTTTGTGAGCGCTCTGCCTCAATCATCACAGGATGCGCTGGATCCATATTCAACCCCACCACATGAATACCAATGCCACGCCACTGAGACGATAACTCAATACCTGGAATTAAGCTCAACCCCTGCTGTTTGGCATAGTCTTTTACTTGTCGATAACCCGCCATTGTATCGTGGTCTGTGATCGCTAACGTTTCGATATTGCGTTCAATTGCACGGTCAATTAGCAGCTCTGGAGCCAAGGCTCCATCGGATGCGGTAGTATGACAATGAAGGTCGATTTGCGAAGCCATAAAAATTCCTCAATAATACCCCTCCATTGTATGCCCTAGGATATTGTTCCACAAATGAAGTTACTTATTGATTTTCTACCCATCGTCATCTTTTTCATCGTTTATAAAATGGCGCCGCAGTGCATTGAAGCCATTAGCCCGCTATTAAATGCTGATCAAATTCAATATCTCACAGACTTACCAGCGATCATTTTAGCCACCGCTGTTTTGATCCCTGCCACTATGCTGCAAATTTTATATACCAAAATATCAACCGGCAAAGTCGAAACAATGCACTTAGTGACCCTAGCCCTTGTCGTTATCATGGGTGGCGCTACCGTCATATCACAAGATAAAACCTTTATACAATGGAAGCCTACCGTCGTTAACTGGCTATTCGCTGCAGCATTCTTTGGCAGCCAATTTATTGGTGAAAAAACCATACTGCAACGCATGATGGGTCAGAACTTGAGCTTACCCGCACCTGCATGGCAAAAATTAAATTATGCCTGGGTCGCATTTTTCACCTTTAGTGGTATCGCAAATTTATACGTTGCTTATAATTTCTCTGAAGATATCTGGGTGAATTTTAAACTGTTTGGACTACTAGGCTTAACCTTCGTTTTTATTATTGCTCAATCTTTTTACTTATACCGCTTCATGAACCCAGAAGGCGAGGAAAAATAATATGTGGTACGCCATTATTAGCCAGGACGTGGAAAACAGCTTAGAGAAACGTTTATCGGCTCGCCCTGCACACATTGAACGCTTACAAGCATTAAAAGCCGAGGGACGCTTATTAATCGCTGGCCCTCACCCAGCGGTTGATAGTGAAGATCCTGGTAATGCTGGCTTTACCGGCAGCTTAGTCGTTGCTGAATTTGATAGTTTAACATCTGCTCAGAATTGGGCCGATGCAGACCCCTATATTGAAGCGGGCGTTTATCAGCAAGTGACTGTAAAACCTTTTAAAAAAGTACTACCCTAAAGACATAACGATTAACAAAATCATTTACAACAATACTTAAATAGACAGGATTTTTTTTGTGAAACAATTACTTTGCATGCTTTTATTAACAATGATGACAGCAACAGGCTATGCCGCAGTCGAGAAACGCTACGTTAGCGATCAATTATGGTTACAACTTCGCAGTGGCCCAAGTAATGAATTTCGTATTCTAAAAACACTTGCCAGTGGTTCACACCTTATTTTTATTGAAGAAACTGAAGATAAAAAATATACCAAGGTTAAGAATGATAAAGGAATAGAAGGCTGGGTACTTACTCAATTCCTTGTTAATGAGCCAGTAGCAAAAGAAAAACTAATATTTTCTCAGCGTAAATTAAAAAATGTACAAGCCGAACTAACAACACTCAAGCAGCAAACAGATGCTTTAACAAAGGAGAAATCAAGTTTAAGTGGTGATCGTTCGACCTTAAGCCGCGACAAGAAAAACCTAGAAAAAGAACTTAAGAGAATCACAGACATCTCGGCTAACGCTCTACAACTTGATAGTAAAAATATAAAACTAACCAAGCGCAATCAAGAATTAGAAATACAGCTAGAAACATTAACCGCTGATAATACTCGCTTAAAAGACGATAAAGAACGCACTTTTATGATCATCGGTGGCGCTTTAATCATTCTAGGCATCATCTTAGGCTTAGCAATTCCTGCTATGCGCGGCGGTCGTAAATCAGGTGGCTGGTCTTAAGACGAGTCATGATTACTACTGCATACTTACCCTTATGCAGTAGTAACTTTTTTTATACCCGCAATCTGAACAATTAATGAGTTTAATCAATATTGGTACTATAGTTGCTCGATATTATCCCAAACCAATTATTTCCGAGACACATAAAATGAGCACTTCTCATAACCTAACCAGCGTATTGATATCATTTATCTTTCTACTTCTCACCAGCCTTACTAGCCATGCCAATTTACCCCAAGAACCTTCCCTACTCAGCGACGGCGCGGCAATTAACATAGCTGGGCGTCAACGCATGCTCAGCGAACGAATGGTAAAAGCTTACATCCAGCTAAGCATTGAAGTTGACATGCAAAAAGCTGAAGTGCAACTACACGACGCAACAGCGTTATTCGAGCAGCAACTAGAGCAACTTATTGCCTACTCACCAACAACAAATATCACTCATAATATTGATGCTGCCAAACAGCAATGGTTAAAAGTATCTGCTATTGTGCAAGCGACACCACAGGTTGAAAAAATTCCTGAGTTGATCATATTAGGAGAACAACTGGTTGCAAGAAGCCACCAAGTTGTACTCGATATCCAGCAATTCTCTGGCTCATCCAGTGCGAAACTAGTTAATACCTCTGGCCGTCAACGTATGTTAAGCCAACGCATGGCCAAGTATTATTTCGCTCACTTAGCAGGACAACGTCAGGGCGATACAGTAACTCGTTTCAAAAATAGCTTGGCAGAATTTGAAACAGGACTTAAAGACTTAACCTCATCCGTTGAAAATACAGCTGAAATCAGCCAAGCATTAAAAAAAGTCGACGCTCAGCTTAGGTTTTCAAAATCAGGTTTCAATCGTTTAGAAGAAGGGGAATACGCCCCCCATGTGATTTCTCGCACCACAGAAAGCATATTAAAACGTATGGAAGATATCACTCTCCAATACCAAACATTGCATGACACATTAAAGACAAGCTAAAACAGCTTAAGCTCCGCACTACCCCAGTGCTATTGAGTGTACTCAAATATTAGTGCACTCAAATCAGATCTCCATTATGATGTTTGCAATTTTTAAACATCAATAATAAATCTTCGGAGATCTGAACAATGCGTTCTATCACTTTGGCTATTGGCCTACTTTTATCCCTATCCTTTGCTACTCAAGCAGAAGTAACTAAAGCTGCTACAGCAGTAGCGCCAACTAATCCTAAGACTGTCGATGTTATTATCGAAACCAGCATGGGTAAGATTGAAATTGAGTTGAATGCTGAAAAAGCCCCTATCTCTGTCGAAAACTTCCTCCAGTATGTGGAAGATGGTCATTATAACGGCACCATTTTTCACCGCGTAATCAATAATTTTATGGTTCAAGGGGGCGGCTTTGATAAGCACATGCGCCAAAAACCTACCCGCGCCATGATCAAAAACGAAGCTAAAAATGGCTTAAAAAATGATCGCGGAACTTTAGCAATGGCGCGTACGGGTGTTGTCGATAGCGCAACTAGCCAATTTTTTATTAACCATAAAGATAATGATTTCTTGAACCATGGTGGTCGTGATTATGGCTATGCGGTATTTGGTAAAGTAACTAAAGGCATGGATGTGGTTGATGCGATTGCTCGAATCAAAACAAAATCAGGTGATGTTCCTGTTAATCCAGTGATGCTTAAAAAAGTATATGTAAAAGTAATTGAAACTAAAGCCAAAGCCGCTCAATAAAGAGCCATTTGTTTAGAGATTCAGCTCAGGTTAAAATAGCAGCAATTGTTATTTTTATGAGCTGAAATCTTGAAAAATCCCCCTTCTACTACTTCTAAAAAAGCTCCTGGTCAAAAGTCGCCTCTTCACAAGCCTCTCTCTCAAAAAGAGCTATGCCAAGCAGAAATACACTGGGACCCAGCAGGCCAGCCCTTTTCAGCAGCATTTGATGATGTTTATTTTAATACCGATAGTGGCATAGATGAGAGTCGATTTGTTTTCATCAACCCAAGTCGTTTGAAGCAAAGATGGCAGCAGCACTCAGGTAGTTTTACGATTGTAGAAACAGGATTCGGAACAGGTCTTAATTTCCTTGTTACTTGGCTAGAGTGGATCGATTTCCAGTCTAAGAGAGACCAAGCTAAAAGCGGCCAGCAAGAAAGTAATCACTTACATTTTATCAGTATTGAAAAATACCCTTTAGACAAACAGCAGATCGAGCAAGCATTAGACTTATTTCCACATTTAACACATCTGACTGATCAACTTATTGCTGAATATCCATTATTAATAAAAGGTTTCCACAGCCTGCAGTTTAAAGATCAAAACCTGACATTAACGCTGATTTTTGATGATGTAAGTACCGCTCTGCCTCAACTGAATAGCCCTGTGGATGCTTGGTATCTTGATGGCTTTGCTCCTGCAAAAAATCCAGATATGTGGACAGATAGTTTATATTCAAACATGGCACGGCTAAGCAAAAAAAACACCAGTATTGCTACTTTCACCTCTGCTGGCGATGTACGCCGCGCATTATCGGCCACAGGCTTTAAGCTGAATAAAGTTTCTGGTTTTGGTATGAAACGCGAAATGATGTTTGGTGAATTCACCCAAAACCAAGGACCTCTGCCCTGCACTTTCGATACATTAAAACCTTGGTTAAAGCCCAAAGTTGAAGCCATTAAAAAAATTGCTATTATTGGAGCCGGAATTGCGGGCTGCACCACTGCTTATGCTCTCGCACGCCGAGGCATCGCTGTCACAATAATAGACCAGCACGGTATTGCTACCGAAGCGTCTGGCAACCCACAAGGAGCCATGTACGCTAAACTGGCTGCAGGTGAGGCTACCCATAGCGATATTTACGTGCAAGGCTACCTGCAGTCACTACGCTGGCTGCATCAACACCTAGAAACGGGAGATGGCTGGGATAACTGCGGTTTAATTCAATTAGCCAGCACAGAAAAAGAAACCTTAAGGCAGGAAAAATTCATTGCCAATACTGATTATCCGCAACAGCTTCTGCACAGTATCGATAAGGAGCAAGCCTCAGAAATCAGTGGCGTAACCATGAATAACGGTGGTTTATTCTTTCCAGAGGCAGGCTGGGTAAGCCCACAGCGCCTATGTCAGCAGCTAGTTAAGCACCCGCTAATCACTGTAGAAAATCAGCATATTAAAGACCTAGCGGAATTTAAGAAAAATAATGCCTATAGTCATGTCGTTATCGCGTGTGCGAATCAAAGCCAGCAACTGTTAACAGATAGTTATTTACCCACCAAATCCATTCGCGGACAGCTAACCTATTTAGATCAGAGAAGTCAGATCAAAGGCGAGCAACAGCCCGTTATCAAATTAAAAACAGTACTATGCGGCAAGGGGTATATTGCTCCTGCGAACCAAGGTAAGTTTTGCCTCGGGGCCAGTTATAATATGAAAGATGACGAAACACAGATGCGTTTAAGCGATCATCAAAAAAACTTTAATTATCTCGATGATTTCGGCCAAGAATTTCAACAACTACATAAAGACTTACAAGAACAGGCAGCAGAAAGCTTTCCTGGCCGTACGGGATTTCGCTGCACTACTCCCGATTATTTACCCATGGCAGGGCCGCTTATTGATGAGCAGGTATTTGACCGTGAATTCACCGCCATTCGTAAAAATCTCGCCCGCTATCCAAGACAGAACGTTAAATTTAACTCAGGGCTATATTTAAATATTGGTCACGGGTCACGAGGGCTCACGTCTGCTCCTCTATGTGCAGAACTCATTGCCTCTTATATCTGTGGGGAGAACTTCCCCCTCGCCACGGATCACGCCGAAGCGCTATTGCCTGCAAGATTCTTTATTCGCGAAATGGTGCGAAATAAGCGCTAGGCTCTATTTTTTAAGCTCTATTTTTTAAGCTCTACCTTTATGCTTTCTTTTTATGCCCTTCTTGGGAATCTAAATTGGCTGTAGAACGAGGGACTGAATGGATGCGAGCACGCTTAGAGCGCACTCTAATGGCACGCATTTCTTCTTTTAATAACTGACATTGAGCACGAACAACTGCAAGTTCGTACTGCATTTCATCAATATTCAGTAAGGCAGAGGCAATCGTACGCTTTAAGCGCTGGCGGGAAATATCACTCATGCTACCCCCTATCTCTCGATAAAGACGTTAATTACAGCTTAGATTTCCATTCTCTACTATTAACAATTTGGCAGCTTTGATTGATAGGGTCAAATAATAAGATCAAATGACCACTTTTTAATTGTCCTTCAACTTGTGTAACCTTATCAGCCAAGCTGCACTCTATCTCGCCGTAATCAGTACCATCGCGGCTTGAAAACTCCTGCACAATCCCTTCAAGAGCATCTGCAGATAAGGTTTTATACGGAATTTCTATAACACCCGCGTCATCATCGTCATAATCTGGCGGGCCATCGTTCATCATTGACATACCTAAGACCTTGGTCGCTGATTGAATGTCGATTCGCGTTCCCACTCACAGACCATTTTTAATTCACTATCACTAGGATTATGCCCAGCCCCTGTGCTTTCCCACGAAAAAGTATGTTTACCCGATAGCTCAGTTTCTAAGTGCACAGTAGCACTAGACCAATACATGGAGCGCAACATAGCTTCAAAGCGGCTAATCCAGCGCTCCCACTCATATTCAATAGAGTTATACGAAGCAGCAAAGTGAATGAGCTGCGTATGATACGTGCCAGAATAAACATCAGGGCCCGGCATGGAGAACATTTCACGAGAAAGAAAGGGCCAGTCTTCATCTAAACTTGAAGGTAGTTCCTGAATGGCTGCCCAATTGGTTCGGCGACGTCGATATGCTTCAAGCTCCCCACCCGCAGGAATATCTCGAATAACACCATAAACAATCGACTCTTGATCATAAGATGACACAGCTATAAGACCACCTAGTTGAAGAGGTAAAAAAGTTAATTAGCATGATAAGTTATTTTACTGGAATAAAAAATGCCGGCTGATTAAATAATATAGTTAAATATTACAATGAGCCGGCAAAGGGATCTAACTGATGAAAAACTGTTCAAAAGATACCCGCTTTAGCAAGGCAGGTAACTCTCATAACAATTAGGACAACTACTTATTCGCTACGTTCAATATTTTAGCTTGAACATAACTACCAGGAGCATCTTCAATGATCGCTAACTTACTATCTCCTGGAATGCGCTTAGCAACTTGAGCTGCATCTTCTTTAGTGGCCCAATTTTGCCAATCGGTCCACCAAGAACCATCATTCTGTTTGGCATCTTGATACCAAGCATCCGCTGTTTCTGGCAAAGCATCATTGGTCCAATAACCATATTTATTCGCTTTTGGTGGATTAATCACACCCGCAATATGTCCAGAGCCGCCTAGAACAAAGCGTGACTTACCTGAGAAGTTCTTAGCGCCATCGTAAGTTCCTTTCCACATAGCAATATGATCTTGCGCTGTCGATAAGAAGTAGGTTGGCACTTTAACAGCTGACAGATCAATCTTAACGCCGCCCAGCTCTAAACCATCCTTCTCTTTCAATCTATTATGCAAATACATGTTACGTAAGTAATAAGAATGCATAGTCGCAGGTAGATTTGTTGAATCAGAATTCCAATACAATAAATCAAATGCAGTAGGACGCTTGCCTTTCAAATAATTATTAATAAAGAAAGACCAGAACAAATCATTTTCACGCAAGGTATTGAAACTGAAAGCCATTGCACGACCATCAAAATAGCCAACAGCATCCATTTGTTTTTCTAATGCAGAAATCGCCGTATCATTAATAAATACGCCAATTTCTCCTGGATCTTTAAAATCAATCAAGGTGGCTAAGAATGTAGCAGACTTAATACGCTCATCTTTTTTCTTCTGTAAATAGCTTAATGTTGTTGCTAGAAGAGTACCACCTAAGCAATAACCGATAGCATTTACTTCTTTTTCACCCGTTGCCTTTTCTATAGCATCCAACGCAGCAACAGGGCCTTCTAACATATAGTTTTCGAAGCTTTTATCGCGCAATCCTGGCCCTGGATTAACCCAAGAGATACAAAATACAGTATGCCCTTGATCAACCAACCATTTTAAATAGGAATTCTTTTCGCTCAAATCCAGAATATAATATTTATTAATAAAAGGAGGTATCACTAATAACGGACGTTTCTGAACTTTTGCTGTCGTTGGTGTATATTGAATCAGTTGCATCATATCCGTTTGATAAACAACCTTACCTGGCGTTGTTGCAACATTACGCCCTACTTTAAAAGCATCCATATCAGTCATGGATACATTTAGACTACCGCCCTGGCTTGCATCTAAATCTTTTAATAACTGCTCCATACCATCCAATAAATTGGAGCCACCTGTTTCTAACGTTTTACGAATAACTTCAGGATTTAAACTGGCAAAATTTGTTGGCGATAGCGCACTCACAAGCTGACGTACTAAATAATCAACTTTTTGACGGCTTTTATCAGACAGACCATCGGCATCACCCACCATATCGGTTAATGATTTACTCTGTAAAAGGTAAAACTGTTTAATGTAATCAAACATTACATTTTCAGTCCACTCGGAGTCTTTAAAGCGGCGATCATCTTTTTCAGGATGAATTACAGGCTCTGCTTGTTTGCCTAAAAATTTTAATGCGGTATTTTGAAATAATGCCTGCTGCTTTTGCATCAGTTGAATTTGATCAGCGACCACCTTGGTCGGGTTACGATAAACAGCATCACCCAGCTCTTCAAATGCCTTACTAAAATCATTCATGATTGAAGCAGAAGGATCTTCATTACTGGTTTCTTGGTTCGCTGCTTTTTCCCAAAAACGGTAGGCTTGGTCAGTGGCTTTGGTTGCCATTTCCATAAAATCGGTGATGGTATTTTCAACTGGCTGGCTCATTTCCTAATCCCTGAAATAAAATATAGATAAAAAGAATAAAAAAAACCGCAAGCAATAACTAACCATGAGTTGTTATTAAACGAGCGGTTCTTATTTAACTAAAACGACTATGCAGCTTTAGAAGTCTTAGCTTTATTAGGCGCAGTTGCTGTTGCAGCAGATGCAGCAGAAGTAGCAGTACTACGAGCTTCTTCAATAATCGCTTCAACTTGACCTTTAAACTCTACAGCCATTTCAGAAAGAGACTTAGCATCTTCCATGATTTTTTTGTTTAGTTCAGTTGTTGCTTCAGCCTGTGCAGAAGAAAAAGAACGCATAGAATCAGCATCTTTAATTTCAGCAGCTTTTTTCATTTGCTCAATACCAGCATCTGCATAAGACTTAACTGCATTCAGTTGGAATTCTGTCATCTTTTCCATATTGCCAACAAACAATGCACTGAACTTCTGCATTGGGCTATATAGGTTTTTAGTTTGCTCAGCAAATGCGTTTAAAATATTCTCTTGCATGGTCTTACTCCTTCAAGGGTTTGTTTTCCGTTATGGACACAAAGATTGTAGGCGTAAATATGTTACATCCGTGTTACCAATGCCACGAAAAGTAACACAATATTTACAAAAATAAGCGTTTGGTATGAGTATTTTTCAGCTTTAGTTACAGAGCAAAAGAGACCAGTTATTCAGTGAACGGTCAGAGGTGTTTATTAGCAATTTAATTAATTGTGCGGTTAATCCAATTAAAGACTATTAGAGTAAAACACCTATATAAATAGAGTATTCCATCTAATAATCCATTTATCAATAACTCGATATATTGACATAATTATTTACAGTGTTACTTATTTACACGACCTATTGATTATTTTCTGAACCTGAATCTTTAGCGGAGGATCCACTCATATAACCTGCCATTAAATTTACAAATGTTTTCTGAACCTGATCCATCGACTTTACGCTTTCAGCCATCATAGGTTTGAATAAAGACATGGCATCATAACCCTCTTCTCCCGACATCATTTTTTCCATCATGTCTTTCATTACTTCATTCTGAAATTCTTGCACGTCAGGTAAACCCATTGCTCGACGCAACTCTTCGGGGGTCATATCAAATTCAATATTAATCTTCATCACTCATTTCCTTGTAGATTTTTTTATTAATGCGCTGTTTTAAATTTTCGTTCTTTTGGCAAACCATAGAATGCAATAACTGCAGCAGCAAATGCAATGGCAGCTGCAGAAATAAAAACAAACTGAGCCCCCTCTAATGCCCAGGTAATTCCAGCTAAGTAAGCGCCAATAGCACCACCCAGGCCAAAACCTAAACCACTATAAAGCGCTTGACCATGAAGCTGCTTTCCACCAGGAAAGAAAATAGCTATATATTTCACAGACACTGCATGCAATAAACCAAAACTAAAGGCATGCAAACACTGCGAGACAATAAGGATTAAAGTGTTATCGGCAAAGTAAGCCGTCATTAACCAACGCAAGGACGTTAACAATAAACAAGCCACAACCAGCTGCCTTAGAGACAAGTGACGAAGAAAAAATGCGATACGCCAAAAAACAACAATCTCTGCGATTACCCCCAAAGACCAAAACAAGCCAATGGCCCAGCTTTCATAACCTAGGCCTTGCAAATAAATACTGAAAAAAACGTAGTAAGGGCCATGAGTGATTTGTAATAATATATTCATTATCAAAAAACTGGCTAACCCTAACTTCATAGAACTATCGCTGAAGGCTCTGGCATCTGAATCGCCAATAGAGTCTACTGCGGATACAGCCCTCACCTTTTGAGGGGCTGGCAAACTAAAACCGTTTAATACAATCCCAAGCATCAAAGCCAGCATCACCGCAGGTAAATAATTAATACTAATGAAATCAAATAACCAGCCCAATAGTGTGACCGTTAAAATAAAGCCTATAGAGCCCCACAAACGAATACTGCTGTATTTATCAAGATCATCTTTAATGTAGTTAAGGGTTAGAGTTTCATACTGAGGTAAAATTGCCGACCAGAAAAAACCATAGCAGAGCATAATCAATGCATAGTGCCAAAACTCAGTCGCCCAATAGATGGCGATAAAACAGAGGAACATTAATAACCCCGCTATTCGCATCAATTGAATAGGCGCTATTATTTTCTCGCACAAATGAGCTGTACTTGCCCAGATATTCGGCGCAAAAATTCGAACAGCACTGAACAGCGCTAACAAGATGCCGATATCCTCAACGGCAAAAGACTGCTGCTGTAGGTACAATCCCCAAAACGGCATGATGCAGCCGATCAAAGCGAAATAGAGCCCATAAAACCCGGACAAACGCCAATACGGCACTAGCATAATGTTTTCTCTTAAATATAGGTTTTAAATTTAACCAAGAAGGTTTCAAGCAAGGGAAATTCAAGCGACGACCATCTATTTCTTAGAATTTAGTCTTGTATGTGTAGACAAGATTAGCCTACATAATGCCAGTTTTAACCTAGCATAAGGAATATGCTACAATATTCAGTTTTGACGATAGGCCAAACGATGTCGACACTACCCTTGGTGACCGTGATTGTCCCATGTTTCAATCATGAAAAATATATTCAGCTTTGCATTGAAAGTATTATCAATCAAACCTATCCAGAAATAGAGCTGTTGGTCATTGATGATGGCTCTTCTGATACAAGCCCCGCCATCCTCAAAAAGTTATCAGAACAACATGGCTTTGACTTAGTCCTGCAAAAGAACAAAGGGCTATCGACTACCTTGAATGAAGCCATTGCCAGAGCCAAGGGCAAATACATATGCCCTATGGGTTCTGACGATATTATGATGTTAGATAAAACAGCAAAACAGGTTGCTTTAATGGAAGCTGAGCCTGACATTGCTGTTTCAGGTGGTAACTCTTTATTTATCGATAGCGACAATGTCATTAGTAATAAGAAACACAAAATTCCACCAGCGCGTGAGGTTACGTTTGACAATGTATTCCGACGGACTGGCCCAGGCATTGCTGCTCCGACAGCCATGCTGAGAAAATCAGTGGTGGTTGATGAAGGTGGATACGACCCATCCATCCCTTTAGAAGACCTATATATGTGGTTAAAGCTAAGCCATAAAGGCCATCGTATAGCAGGGATGAACGATGTATTAATTTACTACCGTAAACATCCAAATAATACATATAAGAATGTCGAGTATATGATCAACTCGATTCTAAAAACGCTACAGCCCTATGAGAATGAAGAAGGTTTTGAAGAGATAAAGCAATACTACTTAAGAGGCGCTTTTTTAAGTGCCTCCAAGCAGAAGCAAAAGAAGCTGGCATGGGATTTATTGAAAAAATTGTCATGGCGCCAGCGTCTATCATCCAACGTAATAACAGCAGCGTTCAAGACTTACCTATAATAACAGACAGCAGCCCTTATTAATTAAGGGCTGCAGGCCTGCTAGTCAGCCTGACCTTTAATAATAGGGGTTTCACATACCACGTCGGCATTCTGGCCACGATTTCGTAGGAAATGATCCATCAATACAATCGCCAACATGGCTTCAGCTATTGGTGTTGCTCGAATTCCCACACAAGGGTCATGACGACCTTTAGTTACTACATCAATCGCTTCACCTGCACTATTAATAGAGCGCCCAGGGATAGCCATACTAGAGGTTGGTTTCAATGCGATATGAGCAATAATATCTTGGCCGGTACTGATACCACCAACGATACCACCAGAGTGATTAGCTAGAAATCCTTCCGGTGTCATTTCGTCTCTGTGCTCGGTGCCTTTTTGCGCGACACAATCAAAACCATCGCCAATTTCAACGCCTTTAACAGCATTGATACTCATAAGTGCATGAGCAATTTCAGCATCTAAACGATCAAAGATTGGCTCGCCAAGACCTGGCTTCAAACCTGTCGCAGTAACCGTAATCTTAGCACCGACAGAATTACACTCTTTACGCAGTGCTTCCATATAGGTTTCCATCTCAGGCACTTTTGAAGCATCTGGGCAGAAAAATGGGTTATTACGCACTTCGCTCCAATCAAAGTTTTGCTCTTCGATTTTAATCGGACCTAGCTGAGATAAGTAACCACGAACCTCAATGTCTTTCGATAGTAAGAATTTCTTCGCCACCGCACCTGCAGCAACACGCATCGCTGTCTCGCGAGCTGAAGAGCGACCACCACCACGATAATCACGGAAACCATATTTATGGGTATAGGCGTAATCTGCATGAGCTGGACGGAAGGTATCAGCAATGTTGGAATAATCTTTCGAACGTTGATCGGTATTTTCAATGATCATACCAATTGGCGTACCGGTGGTTTTGCCTTCAAATACTCCAGACAAAATCTTCACTTGATCAGGTTCGCGGCGCTGAGTGGTAAACTTAGAAGTGCCTGGCTTACGTAAATCTAAATCATGCTGTAAATCGGCTTCGCACAATTCAATTCCTGGAGGACAACCATCAACGATGCAACCTAATGCGATACCGTGACTTTCACCAAAGGTAGTCACAGTGAAACTTTTACCAAACGTATTACCCGACATATCTGTGCCCGCTGTTAAAATTTAAAATTTCAAAGATCCATTATTGGGTAGTTGTGGAGCAAATATGAGAGGCAGGGATTGCCGAACTTAAGGCTACACGGATGTATTTACGCCGTTTTGTGGAATAAATACCCATTCATGGATCGATTTATAAACATTCTATATAGTTAATTATTTACAGCTTTAAAGCAGCTGCACACTCATCTAATTGATCTGCAGTCAGTACAAAGACACCGTGACCGCCCTGTTCAAATTCTTGCCACATAAACGGCACTGTTGGATAAGCATCTTCTAAAGCAGGCCAACTATTCCCTACTTCAACAATAAAAATACCATCATCTGCTAAATATTGTCGCGCCTGGGCGAGCATAATACGTACGAGATCTAAACCATCTTCCCCAGCGGCCAACGCTAGCTCAGGTTCGTTATGAAACTCATCGGGCAAACAACTCATATCGTCTGCATCCACATACGGAGGATTCGATACAATCACATCATACTTACCATCCGCAGCGTCGAATAAATCAGACTGCAAGGCAATCACGCGGTCGCTTAATTGGTGACGAATAATATTTTCATCCGCCAATGCTAACGCATCAAAAGAAATATCAAATAATTCTACATGTGCCTGAGGAAATTCAGTCGCACAAGCGATACCAATACAACCACTGCCCGTACAAAGATCCATGATTCGATGGACCGTTTTATCACCCAACCAAGGCTGAAAACGAGCTGCTATAATTTCTGCAATCGGCGATCGAGGAATCAGTACTCTTTCATCGACACAGAATGGCAAACCATAAAACCAAGCTTCACCGGTCAAATAAGGCGTAGGCATGCGTTCGTTTATACGGCGAGCAAATAATGAAATAACCGCTTCGCGCTCTGAGCGAGTAAGCTTAGCATTTTGCCAATCGTTATCGATATTCCAAGGCAGGTGTAGAGCGCCCGTTACCAGCATAACCGCATCATCACGAGCATTATCGGTACCATGACCAAAATACAAACCCGCTTCATTCATGCGGCTTATGCCCCAACGGAGCATATCTTGTAGGGTCGATAATTCATTTAAAGCCTCTTCACAAGCTTCAATCGACAATTGGATAGGTGTTAAATCAGATTCGATGTTTCCGGACACAAGCACAACCAGACAAAAAAATTAGCCGTTATTCTAACATTGACGCAGCTTGCAACCAAGCTCAGCTTTCATGGAAAGCTCTAACTCAAGAAGCTCTAATGCTAAGGAAATTAGCCTAGGCGTTGGCCATACAAACTACTATGCCCTTGCTCAAAAGCATCCAAGGCTTGTTTACCGATATTACGCCCCAGCTCCACCAGCTCTTCCGTGCGGTGAAACTCATAGGTCTCGCCAGCACTTTGCGGAACTCGAATCAATAAATCAGGTGGATAGCCGGCAATTTTGTATTGGCTTAAAGATGCCTGCATCACTTCAAACATCTGATACAGTATTTCTAGTTTGCCAAGATTAGAGACATTAGCCTTGGCTTTCTCTTTAACCGCCTCAGCCTCTTCAATAGAAAAGTCATCATCACTGCTAAACCATTGACTGGTTTTGTTCACAATAGAGTTTAACCAATCGTTTTTATCATCCGCGTCGCTAGCATCAAACGGCGATGAAGCATCTAGATTGATGTTTTCCATAACTGGCATAGGCACGTCAGCATTTAAATCTATAGCAATAATATGATCCGCATGAGCTGAAACTGAAGGCGCAATAGGCAGCGGATTCAATACTCCACCATCAACAAAAAGACGGCCATCAAGTTCAACCGGTTGAAATAATCCTGGAATGGCTGCAGAAGCGCGCATCGCTTGTTCAAGCGGGCCACGTTGAAACCAAACTTCTTTTGAATGCACCAAGTCAGTGGTGACAGCAGTAAAAGGAATCGCCAAATCTTCTATTTGAACATCTTCTAACATTTCTGCTATCAAAGAAAAGACCTTATCACCCCGAATAGCGCCATTACTGATGAAGCTAAAGTCGACTAAACGCAATAAATCAATGTAGCTTAATGATTTGCCCCATTGATAAAAGAGATCGAGCTTATTAGCACAATAGAAGCCGCCAATAACCGCCCCCATAGAGCAGCCCGAAACCGAAATTATTTTATAACCTCGCGCCTCAATTTCTTCAATAATACCAATATGAGCCAAACCTCTAGCCCCACCACTGCCCAATACTAAAGCGACTGTTTCTGCCACGACTCGCTACCTCTTATTGCCTAGGCCATAACATAAAGCGTAATTGAGGTTTTAGCTCGCTGCCTGGAGGCAGGGTTAAAGCACCATGACCATAGACTGGAATTTCAAAGTCATCATAAATCGCAGCGCGCAGTTGTTGAGATAATCGAGTTGAACAAGCAAAGTTATCTGCCATATTATTGGCCTGATAGCAGTGCACAACTAAATATAGACGACGCTTTATGCCTGCATCCAAACCTCTTAAGGTCTCAATTAATATGTCAGACTCTTGCTCGTCGATACGGCCATCAATGGTATGTAAACCAGGCAACCAACCAGACTCTTTACTTAATGCCGTTGTGATTTTTTGCTGCTCGACAGCATCATCTTCAACTGCATCAGAGCTATCCACTTCATCAAGGTTAAAATAGATTGTCTGCTTACTGCGCTGAATGGCATATAAAACATGTATTTTTGTTTTTTCTTTCGGGTCGATAACCACGGCATAAGATTGGTTGATATCACGGCCATAGAGCTTGGAATTATTAAATATTTTGTTTGCCCAAAAATTACTGCTACCACAATCTAAACCACTACACTGATATAGAACCTCTCCACCCGCCCATTGGCTCAGATAATGATCCATCACCTGCTGTATATTATGATTGCTTGATAGCTGCCAAAGCTCTCTTTTAACATCAGCGTTAATTAAACGCTCGACCTTACCACTGATAACCGTTGCACGATTTTTAAGGCCAGAAAGTATCAAGCGGTACTCTGCGTCCTCAAGCACTTCAGTTTGCTCTAATACAGCTCTAGGAAATGCTTCATCGCCTAATGCTGTTGTCGGTGATAAAACCGAAAATAACGAGACCGTCAGTATTAAAATAAAGCGCATTGCTTGCTTATGGGAACTCATAGCGGATAATTGCATCCTATAAACTCTTTAACATAAATTAATTAATAACGAGATTACCATGGCTGAACCTAAATGCCCAAGCTGCGCTACTGAAGGTATAGAACACTTCAAGTCCAAAGACAGTATTGAGCGCGCAAAAAATGGAACCCCGTGGTTTATAGTAGTCTATTGCGATCAATGCGGACATATCCACCAAACCTTAGCCAAGCATGTGTTCACGACGTCAACTGCATCACCTTTCATTATGCCCAGCTTAAAATAGTGGAATTTATTTAACCCATGCTTAGCCCTTTATCTCCCTTCTATTGTGCTCATTGCATTCGCTGCCGATTACCCGAGCGGTCTTGCATCTGCACTCAGATTAAAGAGACTAAATTACCTTTTAAGATAATTCTTTGCAGCCATAGCAAGGAATGGCAGCGTAATGACAATACGGGGCAGTGGGCAATATTGAGCAGTGAAGATATCAAGCGCTATCGCTGGCATAGGAAACCCGAACTAATCCAGCCTCTGCTTAATCTAGATGAGTTTGATCTGCCTGAGCTTGGCACTGAAACAGGCCACTTTTTATTATTTCCCGCTCCAGATAGCCAGCCAATATCTCAGCTAGAGCACGAGATAACGCACTTATGGGTGATTGATGGTACCTGGCAAGAAGCTCAAAAAATGCTCAATCAAAGTTCATGGTTACAAGGTTTACCAAAAATCAGTATCACTTCAGCCACCAGCGAGTTTGTTTTACGCCGCAATCAACGAGGACTATCCACAATGGAAGCCATTGAGTGTGCAGTACGAGACCATCAGCCAGGTGATATCAGTGCAGATAAATTGAACTTCAACTTTAAATTGATACAAAACCAGCTACTAGATTTGTTGCGCTAAACTCCCCCTGCTATGATGCGGGTCGATATTATTCGTACGAGATTCAAGATGTTTCATAGATACATATTTTCCTCTCCACCTTTTTCCACCGTGCTTAAGGCATCCGCTGTCATTGCTACAGGTTTCCTATTAAGCGCCTGCCAACTAAACCCTTCTCAAAGCCAAGTTGCTGAAGTTAAGGTATTTGAACAAGCTGAAATAGAACAGGCACAACAGCAAGCTGAAGAAATATTTCAGCAGTTTTATCAGTACCAACTTGATAACAGCCCAGTTCTGCGCAGCACTCTTGCGCTACCAGGGCAGTTTGAGTGGGATGATATTTCCCTAGAAGCAGAGCAGCAATACAATGAAAAGTTGCAAGAATTTCGCCAGCGCTTAATCGCTATTAACCAGCCAGCGTTAAATGCAAAAGATCGTCTGTCATACGAGTTACTACTGCAAGACATCGAACAATCTTTATTATTCACACCGTTTACACATCATGGCTATCCCCTATCTCAAATGGGGGGCTGGCATACCCGTGTGCCCAATATATTAATCAATTATCAAGAAATTGATAATATTCAAGGCGCTCATGATTATATCCAGCGCATTAAAGGTGTTCGCCACCTCTTTAATGATCTGATTAGGCAATTAGAAAAATCAGAAGAAGCTGGCATCATCGCCCCCGCTTTCGTTTATCCGAGTATCATTGCCGCCGCTGAAAATGTGATCAAGGGCGCACCGTTTGATAAGAAAGGCGACAGTCCTATTTGGGCTGATTTTAATAGCAAAATTGAAGCATTAGATTTATACGACAGCTCTAATAAGGTGCTCATTAAAAAAGCCAACCGCGCGATGAAAAGATCACTACTGCCTGCTTATAAAGATTTAATAAAATTCTTAAAACAGCAGCAACTTAGAGCACCTGAGTTTCAAGTAGCAAGCGATTTACCTCAAGGCGCAGAGTACTATCAGCTATTATTGCAAAGCTATACCACGACATCCTTAACAGCAGATCAAATCCATACTACAGGACTTGCTGAAGTCGCTAGAATCCAGCAAAAAATCAGTCAATTAATAAAATCTCTTGGCTATCCACCCGCGCAGAAGAAAGATTTTGATCCTAAACAAGTTGAATTAAAACCCTTCTTCACTTGGATGGAAGACAATGCAGAACGCTTTGACCAAGACCCTCAAGGGCAAGCAGACTTCATTGCTTATCAGCGCGATAAAGTTGCCGCAATGTCTATGCGATTGCATACCAGTTTCAATACATTACCCAAAACACCTATCGTGGTGCGCCCAGTAGCAGAGTATCGCCAACAAAGCGCTCCTATTGCCTTTTATGAGCAGCCCGCTCTCGATGGCTCTCGCCCTGGTTTTTATTATGTAAACCCTGCCCGTCAGCATGATTTGCCAAGGTATCGCTTAGCGGCTTTGGCCTATCACGAAGCGCTGCCAGGTCACCACATGCAAATTGCCTTGGCACGTGAAAACCAAGACCTTGCCAGCTTCCGCCGACTGCTAGGTTTTAATGCCTATAGCGAAGGCTGGGCTTTATATGCAGAAAAACTAGCCGCAGAAATGGGCGGTTATTCTTCTGATGAAGAACGCTATGGTCAATTAATTATGGAACTGTGGCGCGCAGTACGCTTGGTTATCGATACGGGATTACACGCTAAAGGCTGGAGCCAACAACAGGCACTAGATTATCGCTTAGCGAATACCCCCTTCTCTGAGCAAGATTCCATTAAAGCGATTCAGCGTTACTTAGTTATGCCTGGGCAGGCCACCAGCTATAAAATTGGAGCGATAGAAATTGAACGCTTACGCAAGAAGGCTAAAAAAGCCTTAGGCCGAGATTTTTCTTTAGCTGAATTTCATCAAGAAATCTTAGGACAAGGGGCTTTGCCACTGGACCTTTTAGAGCAGCAAGTTGATCTTTGGATTAAGCAATCCGATAAATAAAGGATTAATAAGTGACTCTCCATTATCAACTGACATAAAAAAAGGGCTTCATTAGAAGCCCTTTTTTGTGGTCACTCAAAAATCACTAGCAAAAACCTAAGCCTTTAAACTTATGCCTTTAAACTTATGCCTTTAAACTTAAGCCTCACACAAAGTAAACTTCACTTCCCGTAAAACGGGTGTAATGTTCGCAATGCTCACAGCCACTGGCTGTTCTAAACGATACGTTACTTCACCCTTAGAATGAGTCATGGTCTTAGTATCAAATTTCCATTCTTTATTACGACGAACATCAACCTGACCTTCGATTCCACAATCATCTAAGCGCACAGTAAAGCCACCGCTATTCACCTGCACAATCTGACCTGGGCGCTGCAAGCTCTCAGAGCCTTTTTTCTCGATAGCATACTGACGCAGTAACCATTCAGCTTTTAACCACTGATCACACTGCCAAGCTGCCATACGACTATTGTTTTGGCCTTTGCCTACTTGCTCTAGAATCTCGGTACTAATAGGGTCTACTTTTACTTCTGCTAAATAGGCTTTCACCAAACGATGCACAAGTAGATCATTGTATTTACGAATAGGCGAAGTGAACGTGGTATAAGCAGGTAAGCCCATACCGACATGAGGCTTCACTTCCGTACCGTATTTACTACGTTCTAACTGGCGAGCCAAAATAGCCTGCAAAGGCAATTCAAACGGCGCGCCCTCTGCTTCAGGATTACCTGCAGCGATTAATTGCTGCACTTCAATAAAGCCTTCTAACGTTGCAACGCGCTCTGGATTAGCAAGCTGCAATTGTTCTTTAATTAACGCGCGGGCTTCACCTTGGCGTTCAGATCGAATACCTGCGTGTTGAATAAATAAACCGTGCTCTTTTTCTGCAAGGAAATTAGCCACACTGCGATTTACCGCAACCATGCATTCTTCAACAAGCTTATGAGCCGGATTACGTTCTAACGGAATAATTTGATCAACCTTGCCTTCTTCATTCAAGGTTGCCTTAAATTCAGTGCGATCATTCAGCACTAAATTATTTTGGCGGCGATAGCCATTCAATGCTAAAGCACATTCATTCAATACTGATAATACCGGCTTAATTGGCTCTGCGATTTGATCAACTAGATCGTTCGTTACACCCTCTAAGAAAGCAGCAACCTGTACATAGCTCAATTTAGCTTTTGATTCGATCAACGCATTTTCAATACGATAATTGGTAATTTCACCCTGCTCAGAAATTTCAAGATGACAAACCATGGCTGGGCGCACTTGTTCAGGCAGCAAAGAAAATGCACCTTCAGATAATACACTCGGCAACATAGGAACCATATTGTCGATAAAGTAGCTTGAAGTACCTCGACGCAATGCTTCTTTATCAATTTCAGAGCCTGGTTTAACCGCACAACTTGGATCAGCAATCGCAACCTGTAAATTCCAGCCAGCAGCCGTTTTGTCGCAATGTAAGGCATCATCCAAATCTCGGCTCATCGCCGAGTCAATGGTTAACCAATTAACCGCGGTTAAATCATTGCGTTCTTCTGTTGTCGTTGCTTCATCCATCACCGATAACAAAGCTTGGGCTTCATTAATACAATGCTCAGAAAAATCACCGGCGATATCCCATTTGCGCATCATCATATTACTTTCAATTTGACGATCACTGCTCTGGCCAATCACTTCAAGCACCTGTGCTTGAACCTTGCCATGAGGGTATGGGTGTTGTGAGATCTTACAACCGACTAGGTCACCATCTTTGGCGCCTTTACGCTGAGCAGGAGGAACGAATACCCAACGGTTAAAAGTAGGATGATCAGGAGAGATAAAGTGGCCTTTACCTTTAACGATATACTGGCCAACAAACTCATCTTGAGCCGATGAGATTAGCTTCTCAATAACTGCCTGAGATTTGCCTTCTTTTGTCTCTTCGACACGAAAAGCAATAATATCCCCTGCCAAGACTTTATCCATCTCATCAGGGTTAAGAAAAAACTGTTGATTATCGTCAGTATTTACAAAGCCATAACGGCCTCCCGTCGCGCGAACCTTACCTTCATGGCGAGGAATGCTTTCGTGGATATCTTGTTTTAAAGACTTAAGTTGAGACAGCGCATCTAGATTTAACATTGAAACTACTTCTACTAACGATATGAAAAAAGGAAGTGTAAAGGCTTAGGGCAGACTAAGCCAGAAAGCAGAAAGATAAATCGTAAAAAAGCTCTATTTGAGCTCTAAAACTTGAGTTTTGCCCCAACCTGCCAATATCGATCCTCCCCAGGCGTGCCTTTAAGCTGAGCACCGGTTTCATCTGTTCCACGAATACGGCGATTTCTTAACTGTCCTATTTCACCATTCAACCACAATTTTTTTCGCCAATGAAAATCAGCACCGAGCCCTATTTTCCAGTTGTTGTATTGCAGCATCTCTTCTTTTTTCTCCCCTGCCACCTCGACCTGCTCCCGCCATACACCGCCAGCAGGCTTAATAACAAAAAAAGTTTGCAGCCCCCGACTAAAATCGTACTTGATATTGACCTTTGGAAAGCCAATTTCCATCCATGTTCTAGCAGATGCTTGAAATGCCATTCCTATTACAGGGCGAACATCATAATCGCCAAAGGCACGATCGACCATAATACCGTACTGCCAATAGCCGCCATTACGCCATAAGCGCTGTCCAATAAGAGAGCCATTTAAGCCAATGGAATCAAGATTCACATTACTACCATCCGTCATCAAACCAGGCTCTACATTTACTAAAAATTTATTACTACGCCCACGCTGTTGCGAGTAATTAACCGGCATAGATAGCCAAATATAATCATTTTTCGCTGCGGTTGTGCCGCGCCAATCAAAGTCAGTGAAGTCAAAATGAAAATAAGAGGTGAAGGACTCATTGTCTCTAGATTTATTCTCTATAGGCAATGTTAATGCTATTTGGCTGCCACCAAATTTGTCTCCAGGCCCAGATTCCAGCGAGCCCAAGCCCTCACCCCTCATACTCAGGCCAGCTTCTTGGCCTGCTATTGCATTGATAGGAATAGTGACGACTAAGAGTAGATATCGACTAGCTCGGTTTATTATATTCATCATAAGTATCTTGTACACTCGCATAACTGGCCAACGCACCGGTTTGTAGCTCATTTTTTCGCACCGTATCCAGCGCCTCAAAAACCTTTAAGACTTGCTCAAAGCTCTTAACTAGATCGGCCGGAGCTTGGGTTTCCTTTAATATTTCAGTGTAGCCGCTAACAAACTCATAGGCCTCAGATTCTTTGCGCCTTGAATCTTCGGTACTGGATTCGTCCATTCGCTGTAGCGCATCCACTGCAAACATCAAGCTTCTAGCGCCATCACTATCACCATCGACCGCTTCAGCCATGATAAAATCATTGAGAAAATTAACCGACTGAGCAATCTGAGAAGTCGATTCATCGGCTTTAATTCCTCCTAAGGCGCGATATTCGGTTTCATTGATAAAACCATCTTGATAGAGACGCTCAGTGAGTGCAGGAATATCACTGGATTTAACCGTGCCCGAGAAATATTCCGCCGAAATCATGCCAAGCTTGGCGCCCTTATAAGATAAAGAAACACTATCACTAGAGCCCGAGTGCGGCAGAGAATCGACAATACGCTGCTGGCTAGTCGCTGCACCTTCATTGGCAGGCTTGCCATTCAACATATTGAGCAAGCCTTGGTACGATTGGGCTTGGTTATTAATATCCATCACTGAATCCTAACTGAGTACGCATGTTCAGCACACAGCAAAATACAGACCAAAATTAATAAGTTGATATTATTCAATGAGTTACAAAAACAAAATAAAGGCTTCTGAAAACTGCCAAGAAAAATTGAGTCAAGATAACGGTATAACTGTCATTATCTTGCCGCATTCAAATTAAAGCGGAATAACCAGCGGCAAAGGCTTGCCACTAGGGAGGTATTGGGTATTTGTGGAATAAATACCCAGTCATGGATTAATATCTAGATAGGCAGGTAATTAAACTTTATTTTTAGCGGATTTTTTAACAAGTTTTTTAGTACTCGCTTTCTTGCTCTGCTTCGTCACTTTCGCGCGAATATGATGCATACCCAAATAAATCGAGATCAATACAATCGGCATCGCAATACCTGTTGCGATATCCTTATTCACCGGTACGCCAAAGGCTTTTAAGGCATCAAAACCATAACCCATCAAAGAAAGTGCATAATAACCAATCGCCACAACCGATAAACCTTCTACCGTTTGCTGTAAGCGCAACTGCAAATGACTGCGTCGATTCATTGAGGTTAATAAATTCTGATTCTGCGCTTCAATCGATAACTCAACCCGAGTGCGTAGCAAGCTGGTCGTGCGATGGATGCGGCGAGATAAATCTTCTAAGCGGTCTCTTACCGACTGGCAGGTTTTAATGCCAGGGCTTAAGCGACGGTCGAGAAACTCTTGCAGCGATTGCACGCCATCCATATGCGATTCATGCAATTGATGTAAGCGGTCACCAACCAAGTCATAGTACGCATTGGTAGCAGAAAAACGGAAGTTAGTATCCGATCGATGCTGTTCGATATTCGCCGCTAATTGAGACAATTCAGATAACAATAAGCGTTCATCATCTTCGCTTTTAATATCGGCGATGCGCTGATTGAGTACCGCTAAATCTTCTTCAATTTGAGTAATCTCAGGGTTTAGCTGACGCGCAACGGGTAAGCCTAATAATGACATTAAACGATACGTTTCAATCTCGATTAAGCGCTGTACCAAACGTCCCCTTTGATAAGGGTTTAGTTTATTGCCATGGGCGACCATGCGGCCAAAACCATCACTATGAAGTTTAAACGCAGTCCATGCAGCACCGCGTTCAAAAGCAACCTTGGCGCCATTCCAGCGCTGGCCTTCAAACCACCTATGCAATTCTTCATCACTAGGTTCATGTTCAATCAAGGCCATGTGCAGTGCGACCACAACATTTCCAGGAATCGTTGCTAGCCAATCTTTGGGAATAAACGATAAAGCATCAGCAGAAAACGGCTCAACCTTAGGGCAAATAAAAGTGAAGTTAGCAAATTCTAAATGACGCTCCCAGCGCAATTCAAAACCGCCAAAATCCAAATATAAACAGGAAGAATCTGCTGCAGGAGGCGGCATACTAAAACGTTTACATAAATCAACAACGTGCGCGTGTACCGCTTGTTTGGCATCACCAAACATCACAGTAAAGTGAGTAATTTGGCACGCGCCTTCGATAATTGGTGAAGGACGATTGTGTAACTCTTCATATAACGAAGAGCGCCACGGATGAACTTGTAAAGTAACCACAGGAGCAGAAATATCTGGCGCAGAACTTCCTTGATCAGGTGTTTCAGAAGCCTTAGCGTGCAGTGATTCAGAAGTCGTCTGCTGCCCTGGTATTAATGTAGTCATTCACAAGTGTTCCTTACAGATAGAAGGGGCATTTTACACAGTTGATGATGAAATGTTGAATTTTTGCCCCATTACCGTGCTTTTTTTGATCCATGTTCTTTTATTTAAATTAATAAATTCTATATTTCTAGCTATCACAGTATAAATAACATCAAGTGGCTCCAATCTAAGGTTAAAGATACTGATTGCAAGAATGCCTTTTCCATACTAAAGGCTCTAATCTCTAGGCATAAAAAAACCCAGTAATTACTGGGTTTCATTTCAAAATATAACTTAGAATAGAATTATGGCGCTCTCATTTAAGCGAACTCTTCCATAAAATCAAGCCCTGCCTGATGGCGAATAGACTGCCTATGGTTTGCCCAAAGCTCTTTGATTCTATCTTGATTACATTCTTGGCGATCAACCAAAACTTTAGTTTGTAGTTCACCTTTTTTAGCACCACCTGCAAGGGGTACTTTGCTGAAAACAAACTGATTTGAAATCAAGTCCATAAAAGGACCCGCTTTACTGGTTGGCATAATGAATGATAACTGCAAGCCCAGCGCTTCGGTTAAATAGTTAATCACTTCTTTCGAGCGGGTTTCATCCATCTTAGAGAAGGCTTCATCAACTAGAACTGTTCGTAGATGCGTATCCCCTTCATTAAAACGAAAGGCCGAAGTAATGGCAGCACTACGGATAATATAAGCAGGAGTCTCAAGCTGACCACCAGAACCGGTTCCGTATTGGCTTAATGCAATTGGATCTTTATTCAACGGCTGCTTATAAATTTCATAAGCGCGGTAGTTACGGTAATCAGAAATACGCTCCAATTCACGCATCGCTTTTACGCCGTCTTCATCCAGCAGCATGTCCATTAATTGGTCACGTACTCGCTGAGAATTTTTCGTGAGCCCAGCATCAAATAAAGTAGCACCATCCCCTAAACTTGGTGATTTAATTACCTCATCAAAGAACTGGAAGTACTCTTTATATTCAGGCACCCATTCCCAATCAAACCAATAACATTCTTGATCGGCACCAAACTTATGATGTGCTAGCTCTTTATTTAAATCTTCTAATACCCGTTTACCATCATTAATTGATTGATAAATTGAGTGGCAAAGATTGGTTACAAAAGCATTATTAAAACTTTCTTTCAAACCCGTTAACTTATCTTGTTTTTCAACCAAGATATTATTACGTAAACGGTTATGCACACGATCAACTTCACGCTGTAATCCACATACATCTTTAAAGAACGGCACACCGTGTTCTTCGCGATAGTTAGGGTCATAAACAATGGCATCAATGGTCTGACACGTTTGGTTATGATCGGCGATATTACGTTCGATCTCATGAACTTTAGAGTTCATTTCGCTATACACAGATTTACGATGATTTTCGATAGAATCCGCTGGACTAGTGGCCGCCTCTTCATCAGCATCTTTCAAGCGTGCTTCGGAATCAAACTCTGGCCAAACGCTAACAATTTTACGCAAGTTATCTTCTTTGCTATCGGCAATATCAGACGTCTCTTCTTGCTGATCGCTCAACTTCTTGCACTGGCGCTCACTATCTTTTAATTGCTGTTCGATTCGCCCTGTGGTGCCGTCTAATAACTGTATCTGCTGGTCGAGTTCATCACCCTTCGTTTTTAATACCGAAAACTCATCTTCTAAAGCAGAGAAGTCAGATAGATCGACTTTCGCTAGCGCAGCTTCCGCTTGCTGAATTTGATAATGAGTTTCTAATATTTCTTTAATCGAGTTAGCAAAAACCACATGACGTAAGTTATTAACGGCTAATAAAATATCCTGTACTTGCTTAGCGCTGATTTGTGCGTCATTGGCTTGATCAATCAAACTACCAAATTCAGATTGCTTAGCGGCTAAGGCACGTTCACGAGCACCTTGACCAAATACTAATTCTGCATCGTTTAAATCACAACGATAGATAGAATAAGCACCACTACCCAGCCCTTCCTTTGTAACACCACGGCGAGTTTGGCGTAAAGCCGTGACATCGCGAACCTGCTCAACAGAACCATAACTGGCTTGTAAATAATGACGCGCAGTCGCGTGTTCAAATGACATCAAGTTAATTATCGAGTTATCGGATAACTTCATGCGATCGCAATCTTTCTTCGCTTTGCTACCTTGCACAACACGAGCGCGACTGCCGCCTTGAATTGAACGTACAATACGGGCCGCTTCAGCCTCGTAATCTGACTCTACGATGATGCTAAAGCGCGCACCACCAATATAGCCTTCAATCGCGTTCTGCCATTCAGGATCAGTAATTTCAACGTAATCAGCAAGAACACAAGGCTCTGCGTCTGGACATTCACGACGAATGGTTTCGAGTGCAATACGAACGAAATGCGGATAGTTAAGTTCTCGTGCTTCTAGACTATCAATATCATTTTGCTTTTGTGCAATTTGACGTTGAACCTGCTGAACTTTTTGTTCACGGCGATCCACCAGCTTAGCAAGTTGATCACGTAGTGGAATACCCGAGCTTTCCAACTCACCACTGAACCAACGCTCGCGCCATTGATTCATTAGCTGCTGATTTTGCTGCGCAGTTTCTAAATGCGCCTCTAACGGACTTAAATCAACCCAGTCTTTGCCTAATAGCGTCGGAAAATCAACCGCACCTTCGCTGGCGATAGACGCAACATTCTTCGCCATGTCAATCAGTTTGCGCTGACCTAAACTAGGCAGATCAATAGAGATGGTTGTTTTCTGCAATGATTTATACAAGATTTCAGTTGCCTGCAAAGAAAACTGAGCTGATTTGTCTTGCTCTAATAGAAGCATCGCTTGCTGCTGTAGCTGTTGCTTACCGCTTTCAACTTTTTGTTCAAACTGATCTTTATCTTGCAGCGCATCGATACCCAAGCGCTGTGCTTCCATAGCAATAAGCTGCTCACGTAATTGACTACGTCGATCTTGCGATTGCTCACGCTCTTGCTCAGCATTAGATAAGTCATCACGCAAATGTTGCTGCTTTTCTTTTGCTTTTAAATAAACCTGCTGATCATTTAAATAACGGCTCTTTGCTGCTGTATATTCAAGCACGTTATAATCGATCCATTGATCGATATACGTCTTAGCCGTCAATTTAGTTGAGCTTAAAACATCAATGGTTTCTTGCAGACGTTTAGCATCAGATTCCATTGAATAAATCGTTTTCATCAAATCAGATACTGAGCGAATCGCATCACCCAAATCTTTCTTTTCTAAAATTTCATTAGCAACAAAGCCGTTAATACTTTTAACCGGCTTATAGGCCATAAAGCGTGAAAAAGTACGTGCCGCATTCATCGCTTCACGTTCAGAGACAGCATCATGACGACCGCGTAAGGCACCGTACAAACGACGTAGGTATTGCTTTTTAGTATCGTACTTTTCGATATTATTGGCATCCATACGACTTTTAAAATGATTATTGATTTTGTCTAAACCAACAACCTGACGCTTGCCTTCAGAGTCTTCTTGCAGAAAATCAGAGAGCGTTAATTGCTCCCCAGCGACGATATAAAACTGCAAATCATTTTGGCGTGCAGTGGTTTGATTGCCAGATTTTTCAATCGAAGCACTTATCCCTATAACAGCAGTAAAAGCTTCGCCACTTTCACCCTCTGTCGGATGATAGATAGCAGCTAGATAACCGACAGCGCCATTAGGGCGAGCATAACTGCCATCATCACAACCAAGGACGTAAGACGCTAATGTACGTACGTTTTTACCGCGGCCACGCTGGGTCGCTTCGTCTTGGCCAGGGTTATAATGGAATAAGGTATCGTGAGCCGCAGTCATTACTGTTTGAATAGCATCCGCTGCGGTTGTTTTACCCGAGCCATTACCACCCGATAACAAGTTAATCGGACCAAAGTCGAATTCTAGTGCTGGGATATTGCCCCAGTTTACGTATACAAATTTCTTTAAAAACACTGTCTATTCCTTATTCCGAAAACAAGCTGGTTGTCTTTGTATCAGTCTTTTTATCGGGTGCTTCTTTATGTTCATCGACAACCGTTTCTTCTAACTCTGCCGCAGCTTGCTCTTCTTGTTCTTGCAGCTCTTCTTGTTCTTCTTGCTTTTTCTGATCTAGTTCAGGCTCATTTTCTGAACTGGAGTCTTCCGTCGCAGTTGCTACTAACACATCATTGACTGCTGTTTGCTCGGCGATCTTAGCCGTATCTAGCTCTTCGTCAGTTAAGTGATCACTTTCAATTAGGTCAGCCAATACCTGTTCGCTAACATAACTCATAATCATCGGACGAATGCGCATCCACATATCACCATCATCCAAGCGATCTTCGTTGGCGATTTGAATCAAACGTAATTGTTTTAAGCGGCGAAATAGTTGCTTACGCTCAGTCATATTCTCAGGCAGAGTACGCTTTAATAAATTTTTAATCGCAATACTCAGCGACTCTAGCGAGACCATAACGCAGCCTTGCTCATCCACTTGCCCTTCCCGTAAAGCTTTATCGTATTGCGCACGCAATACTAAGATCAGCGCGACTTCATTTTGATTTAAGCGCATGCGTAAACCAGGACTTTGAATTGCATTTTCTTCATCTTGTACCCCAGGAATCTGAGCACCTGGTGGATATAAACGAATAAACTGAAAGCGTTTATCATGCTGTACGCGAATACCGATTAATTCTAAATAATCTGCAATAATTTCTTCTAAGCGTAAATAACGATCATACAGTTGCTGTTCAATCTGGCTTTCGTCACGACAAATGACACCATAATCCAATAAACGGATTAGAAGTTCAGATAACTCACGGCGATCTAAACCTTGTTTTTCTAATTTTTGCTCAATAAATTGCAGCATTATTCTTCTCTCTATTATTGAGTGCCAGCTTGATTACGAGGATTGCTGCTAATTAATTCCACAGTGAAGTGGTCTTTCTTACTGAAATACAAATCTTCATCTGCATTTTCACTACCCAAATGGCCATTAGCTTCATACTTCATCACAAATTCAAAATCGGATGACAAGCTACTCGTGGACGCTAGACCAATGGCATTGGCTACCGCCAAGAAATCCTTGGCGCTATTAATCGGTAAATCACGGGTTGAAACAACATCCCCCGCTAATAAATTTTTCTGCATATAAGAACGTAGCGAATTGTTATTAATGAAGAAGGCTTGATCTAATACTTGCTGAATATAAATATCTTTGCGTGCGTCCATATCAAAATCTTCTGTGCCCTCATCCAGTTCCGCTTCAATGGTTCTGCGCTTACGAGGAGCTGCTAGTCGTACTTGAGCAGGATCAACTAAAGCAACTTCTGGCACACTCATCAACTGGCCTGCAGCCATTAGTTGATCATCTTGATCTTCTGGTGACAAGGCCGCTAAACGCTTACAAACACTTAATACATCATTGTGCTGTTGTGAGGCTAAATAACTCATTTGACGGATAATAATATCCGCTCGTTTAGTAAAGCCTTGCAACGCTTTACGTAAGGCAGGCAGCATGACATCACTGGCATTGCGAATGCGCTGTTCAATACCCTCTAAAATGGTCCACAAAACCGAAGTTCCTGGCTGAGCTAGCTCAGGCAACAGTTCACGCAAACGGCCTTCCGCTTTCGCTTTGTATGCTTTATTTTTACCACGAACTTGATTCAGTAATTCACTGATACGATCTCGGTGTTTTTCAACGTTATCCGCTGATAAACGTACAGCCAAATCAGGCTGAAAACGTTTTTCCATAAAATCAAAAAATTCTTCACTGGCCCGCTGTACCAATAACTGAGAGTCCATTTCGCGCACTAAATCACGTTTACGCTCTTCTAGCTCAGAAATCACATCGGTAAAGTCACTGATAATACGCTCTGAATACTCATAAGCATCCAATAGGTCGTAAACTTCTCCACGCTCTAAAAATGCTTCTAACGAATTACGAGTATTTCGCGTATTACGGTGACGTGTACGAGCGGAGGCTCTACTTTCAGAAATGAAGGGATCAACGAATTGGCGACCATAACGGCTAAAGGCAAAAGTACTCTGCAACGTCGCTTCATCGACCTGCTTTTCCATCCAGCCAAATTCCAATAGCTGGTTTAATACCCAACCAGCTTGCTCACGGCTATTACGAAAACGACTCTCTTTGCCTGTTTTACTATCAAGCTTCAGCACATCCTCGCTATCTTCGCCGTCAGCTAAGATAGGGGCACGAACTAAAGCCTCTTGAAATATTTCAATCACAACATCACGTTGCAAGGCTTGGCCATAATCCGCACTGCTACTGCTATACAGACGCTGATAGAGTTCTTTTAGACACTCCAATACTTGAGCGCGATATTTACTCGTTAAAGGACGGAAAAACTGCCCTCGTTCCTGATCAAAAAACATACAAATAATAATGCCAGCTAAATTCGAGCTACCTAGATTAATCAAAGCTGAGGCTCAAGGCTAGTATTGCTTTATGTTGATTGGATATTTGTCACGTTAGCATTCATTTTCTGAGCAATAGTCGCATAGAGCATTAGTAGAGATACTGCTATAATGCGCGTTTTTTACACAATGATATTATTGCAAGGATTAGCATGTTGAGTCGTATTTTGGTTGCTGGGTTAGCATTATTTGTCATCAGCTTGGCTCACGCAGAAGCTCCCCGCTTTGATTTACAACAAGCAGGCAATCACGAACTAGGCCAGTATATTGAATATTGGCAAGATACTGCAGCAGATACACCCCTTGTCAAAGTCAGCCATTTAGACCGGTGGCAAGCGACCAGCAGCGATAATATCAATCTGGGTTTTAGCCCTTCCCCCTTCTGGTTCAAAACCATCATTAATCAGCAAACCACTGATTTAGAGTGGTTCATTCGAATCACGTACCCACCGCTAGATCGCATAGACTTATATCTTTGCAAGCAAGAAGTCATCAGTACTATTGAATCTGAGTGTGAGTTAACCCGTACAGGAGACCGCATTCCATTTGATCAAAGAGAACGCTTTAATCCAAATTATATCATTGCATTGGATTTACAGCCTGGCGATAACTTTCTCTACATCAAGGTCGTCACTGAAGGCTCATATCAATTGCCAATAAGCATCATTGATGAACAAAATTTAAATGAGTACCTAGCAAGTAATAACTTTTTCCGTGGCAGCTATCTAACATTAATGCTGGTGATGATGCTTTATAATTTTTTCATTTTTATCATGACAGGTTCCCCTACTTATATCCGCTATAGCGGTTTCGTATTCACTTTTGCGCTATTCTATTTAACTTACGAGGGCTCGGGTTTTCAATTTTTATGGCCACAATGGCCAGCGTTAAACCAATACGCTATGCCCATTGCATTTGCCTTAAACCTAATTTGTCTTATTTTATTTGTGGTTAAGTTTTTAAACATCAAGCGTACAAGCCTAACCACTTATAATTACTTTAATGTTTTATTAGGGTGTACAGCAATAGCACTCTTTTTAATCCCCATAATTCCTTACAAACTATTTATTACGCTAATGAATGTTCTTAGCATGATAATTACTGGATCCGCCTTTTATTTTGGCTTACGTTATTGGCGAAAAGGACAATCAGCCGCTCGTCTATTTACCATTGCTTGGGCTGTTTTCATTATTGGGGTGGTTACTGCCAACCTCAGAGCATTAGGGATTATTCCCAGTAATTTCTTCACCGAATACGGTTATCAAATAGGCTCTTTTATCGAGATTTTATTATTATCACTAGCATTAGGTGAGCGTATTCAACGCTTACAATCTGAGCGTATGATTGTTAAACAAGCTTTGATACAAGAAAAAAGCGATCGCATGAGCGCATTGCAGCAACTCATCATTGGTGTTTCCCATGAAATGAACTCTCCCATCGGAAATATTGGCTTATCGAATTCATTTTTAATCGATATACATCAGGATTTTCAAAAGAAAAACTTTGATTCCCTGTCTAAAGCGGACTTAGTCGAATATCTTGAACAGCAAGAGCAAGCCCTCGATAATATAGAGTCATCGACTACGACACTCACCAGTTTGACTCAGGTATTCAAAAGCGTAGCGATTAAAAAAAGGGACCACCCTGCATTAGAGTTTGATTTAATATCATTAATCCAAGATAGAGTATTAACCTTTAGTGAACGCTTAACGTTTCAACTCTCAGTACCCGATAGCTTCGTTTTACACTCTCACCCCAGTGCTTTTGCCCTGGTATTCAATCAATTATTTGAAAATACGATTGCGCACTTTCCAAAAAATATCGGATCCAAGAATGCAACAGTTTCTATAGCCGTGACACATGATGAGCATTCATTAAAAATAGAAATTTGTGATAATGGTGAAGGGGTAGATAAAGCGGAGCTAGCGCAGCTATTCTTACCTTTTTTCACTAAAGCCAGAGGCAGCCGTAAAAAAATGGGATTGGGTATGTATCAAGTGAAAAACATTATCAGCGATATTTTTGATGGCACAATCGAAGCAAGCACCCCAAGAAACGGCGGGCTGCAGCTTACAATTACCCTACCGATGCCAGATAGTAAATTATCAGACAATTATTCAATCGATAAGGTCTTAAGCAATTCCCTAGCTTAATAGCAGAGCCACTATAAACATAAAACTACCTGCCATTAAGTAACGCTGAGTCAGCGTTTTAAACTTAGGCATTCTTAACGCCATAATGACACCCGTTATTGCGAGCGTTAGTAAGCCAAGTGCAAGTAACGCCGCATATACTTTAAAAACAACCCCACCCTTACCTTTATGTAATTGCACTAAATAACGATAATAGCTACTCTCTTCTATGGTCAGGTGAGCGATTAGTGGGTCACTGGTCGCGGCAACAGACACTTCTCGCGCCGACCCCGTCCATTCGTAGTGATAATTATTAGCATCACCCTTTATCTTTCCTTGTCCGGAAGGAGTAGCAATACCTTTAATTTCAAGAGCATCTTCTAACCATTGATGTAAATACTCTGCTTCGTATTTAAGCGGTTGTGATAAAACAATATCATATTGACCTGTTTCAACAGCGCCTTTTACCCCCCAAGTATAGAATGCTCCTGTTATCGCAAACATCATAATGAAAGGTAATAATAAAGCAGCAAATGCTAGGTGGGCATGCACCAAAAATGAACGATTCATAATGTCCTCGAAAGAATATTCATAGCTAATTATAACTATACGGGTGCAAGGCCATAAATCCATGAGGTAAGACAATTCTATACAATTATCACTGACGCCTTACTGACATTTATTGATTCTAATCATCCTTTTCTTTTCGTATCGATCTAGCGCTTTCCTCATCGCAGTTAAGCTTCTACTCTTGCCCCGTTGTCTAAACGCTAGATTCTCTTTTTTACGTGCATTATCACAAGCCTGCTTCTTCTTTTTTTTGCTGGCGATTCTTTTTTCGTTCTGGAGGCGTTTTTTCCTGTTGCTCTGCGCTATTTTTTTTGTATCACTCTCTCGCTTAAGACGCTGCTGCTTCAGCTGCTTAGCTGCTTTCTGCAATTGTTTTATATCAGTAGTATTGCCTAGAGTATCTGTTTTACTGACTAATGCCGGCGAACCATAATTAGGATTAGGACTGTCGGAAAATTGAACCCTGCCCTTTTCATCGACCCAACGGTAAATATCAGCACGAACGGCTAACGAAAGCAGTAATATGGATATAATATGAGCAATCAATATCTTTTTAATAACGTGTCTCATTTGCGTTCCATGCAGGAGAGGTATTAATAAAGAATAGGCCAGACTTTGATTTGATCACTCGTTCTTTCTTCTTATTTTCAGCCATATACAATTACTGTAATATGGCTACAGCATTTAAATAACGAAAATATTACATGGATGAGTAAATATGCTGAGTAAATATGCTGATTGGATTGCTGTTCTTGCTGTACTTGTCATGTCTCCCTTTGCTTTTGCTGCAGCTGATCGCTTATTAGCACTTTAATTTAAACCTGCCATTTCTCAAGGAAGCGAAATGCCTTTTGCCATTAAAATCACCACATTTGTTAACAAAACCCAAGTCACATCTTATTTAGTAGAAGTGAAAGACAAAGAAGTAATCACCAGCCATAGACTGATCAAAGCGGCTATTTTTTGGCGTGAAGTCGACTGCAAACCACACATTGCCGCATTTAGAAATATTTCTGATCAGGGTATTGCCCGAGCGATTCAAGTGACATCGAATACAGAAACTGACTTAGGCCGAATTTCTTCTTCACTACTGGTTTAAAGTAAGAATATTTATAAGCCAGATTTAAAAATCTGGTTCAATACCTTCTAAACGAGCTTCTGCAGTAGGTAATTTAATACTGAAACACACTCCTGCAATATCCAGTATATTAAACTGCACATTATAGGTTTTGTTAGTACGATATTTAGGCTGAAGCTCTAAACTCCAGTTAGGCACTGTAATAGCGCCCTTTTCCTTGCCTGAATCCTTGTGGCTGATATCAAGGTAGCTCTTTTTTTCTTTATTATCAGCCAAGCCATTAATAATCCGTGTTTCAGGATTCTCATTAGACGATATTTCAACCGATTCTATGGCAGATGAATATTGCCAACGAATAGTATTTTTCTTCTCACCGATAATAGTATCCTCATTGCCTTCATCAATTATTTCGGCCAGCTGGTCTTCTACCTTTACCATCACGACTTTCGTTTCAACATCACCATTAGCCAAAGCAATGCGGATAGAATAGTTGGCTTCACGGTTATGAATATTATTAATACCGATCTGGCCTTCATAGCCTTTTACGATCTCGTTAACAAAAAATAGCCCCAAGCCTTTGCCATGATGCTCTTTCGTTCGACGAGTTGAAAAACCAAGCTGAAATAGCTTTTCTTTATCCTCGTCAGCTATATGGGGGCCGCGATTATAAACTTGATAATCGATATAGCCGGAACCTTCAATTAAGGAGACAAGTATGCGATCAGTCTTTTGTTTGAAAGCGACCTTGCGAGAAAAATGCTGAGCATTCTTTAACAAATTCTCTAAAATCAAACGAATATGATTGGTATTGCCTAATAGATGTTGGTTTGTGTGCAGCTGAATATCAAACTGATCATCATTAAATTGCCATAATTCTTGCTTAGAGCTCTTGTTTTCATAAGATGGCTTAGTTACGTCATGAGATATTAGCTGATCAGGTTCATGCACTAGATTAGTTAAGCTCGCGTTCACCGCATCCAGACTTGAAAAATCGGGGGCTACTACAAGCCCTAATAACTCATCGGCTAATTCATCTTGCTGCAGGGAAATTTGATAAAACTGCTCTTCACATTGAATTAACTGATTGGCGATATGCAAAGAAATATTATCGGCAGTCGATAGATCTAATAAATCCCACAAATAGCGCATCGCAGCTAATGCATGGTTATATTGATGTAACATAACAGTATCGCTTTCAAGCTGTTTAATTCTCTGCTGTAATAACGTTGTCACTATGTCGTAACTGATTACCCCGTTATGGCGTACTTCCGCAGCAATACCTTTAAAGTGTAAGAACTTCTCATCATACTCAATGTATTCTAATAATTTGTCACTTATAAATAGTTTCAATTTATCTGCATGACCCGAATAGGTATGCGCCTTATTTTGCAGATGTTTTTTACTTTCCCAAACATCAGCAATCTCTTGTTTCAATTTATCTATATTTTTTTTAACTTGTTTTCTTTGACGCTGAAATCGTTGTATATCAAAAATCAATAACAAACTAAAAACGACTAACATAGAAATCAAAAAGTAATTCTGGCTAAGCACTGGAATTTTAATTAAAAACTCATTAATAAGAGCAACCTGATCTTTAATTACCAAAGCAGACAAATAAGCAATTAACAATACTGCAGCAATAGCACTAAAAAATGGAAAGTTCTGCTGGGTTTTAACTGTTTTCTTCATCATTATTCCTTGATCCAACAGTAAGCACCGTCGTCACCGAATGTTGTAATACCCTTGCCTATTTTACAGAGCTCTATAAAACTGGCTTGGTCTTTAGTCTGAGCGGCCTGCTCTATCGACTGGCGTAAAGTACGAATATGTTGACGATAATTAGCGGCAGAAAAGCGTTCAGGATCAGCATCTAACTTCTCAACAATCTGCAAGGTAGTTAATGGACTAGGAGAAGCTTCAACTAAATAGCGTAAAATCTTTCTTGGGGTTGGCGGCAGTGGCCGCCGAGCATTAGCAGGATTCATTAATCGCTCACCATACCAATAGACATTCCAAGTTTGAGTATCAATCGTTAAGTGACCACTCTCTAAAATATTCTCAGCCAAGGAAGTCTTATCACCATTTGTTTGTTCAGCATTTTTTAACGCTTTACGAACTCGCCAACATAAAACAGCTTCGATATTTTGCTGATGCTTGGCAATAAAATCCTGCGCCCCCGTTTCTTCAAATGCCTGCTGCTCGATCCCCGTACCACTGTGTTCCGATAAATAAATCACTGGCAGCTTAGGCCATTTTTTGTGCAAAGCCCTAGAGACTGAAAAACCTGCTTGATCATTGCCGTTCATATTAGCGTCTAAAATAGCAATATCGGGAGCCTGCTGCGTTTGCGCAATATGCTGGCGCGCGGACTCGGCAAATTTAAATACCTGAACTTGGTTTTTCCCTTCGCTACCAGCCCCGGTTAAATCAGCACTTTCTAATACCGATTTAAACTTAGTGATCCAATGCAGCTGATCTTCTACCCACATGATATTTGCCATCAAACCGTGCCTAATGCTTTTTTATTTACGTTTATCGATTTACGTTTATCAACTGCCCCAAACTATATAACTAAGGCGATTGAAAAACTCACGAATTCCTCACAAAGCTCACCAATACTGATCTTATCAGCTGCTCTACGCGACATTAGCCCTGTAGGGATAACAACCAACAACCGTCACAACGAAATCATCACGAGGTGATCTATGAACGATTTAACTAGATTAATCAACCTATGGTCAAACAATACCCCAGTCTCTAGCTTAGTCTGGTTGGCCATAATCATCACATTATTGTACCTAGGCCGTACCCAGGCACATCAATTGATCTTTTCTAGCTTGCGCATGCTTCATACTAGCTTACGCTTATGGGCTCGTAGCATAAGCCAACTCACCAGCCGCTTAAAAGAACGTAACAAAGAGGTGCTTTTGGCGGTAGGGGAAGCCGAGATACAAACAAAGATTGAACGTGAATTTAATCGTATCAGCGCTATCGTGCAGCGCGACCTTAGCCAATACCCAGCAATTCATCGTGAAATTAAAACCGCCATTGAAACTGTCGAATCCGATTATCAAAATTGTGCAGAGTCAGCGCCGCTGCCCCCAGCTTGGGGAGATGTCGTCGCGACGATTACTGCCTTACCGAGTAATGGCGACCCAACCGTTAATAAGATACTTGAGAACATCAAACAATCTATTGATGACGCGCACTCACAGAGCCTAGGCGCCTATCAAAAAGCTGGTAGCAATCGCCATAAGATCCTTGCCAAAATGCAGCCAGACTGGCGCAAACTAGACGACAAGATGGATCTTGTAAAAGACAAGGTCGATTCATTAGAAGAACGCGGCCAGCTTATTGACCAACAGATGGAAGAATACAAAAATATTCGTTCCGCAGAAGATAAGTCCGCTAGCATTTTAGCGACATCATCATTAACTCAGTTCTTTATTTCTGGGCTTGTTCTGACGATTGCGGCATTAGGAGGGTTGATAAACTTTCAACTAATTGCCATGCCTATGTCTGAGATGGTCGGCGGTACTAGTTATATTGGCAGTGTAAAAACATCTGACATCGCAGCAATGGTGATTATCTTAATTGAAATTGCCATGGGTCTATTCTTATTAGAATCCCTACGCATTACTCATCTATTTCCAATGATTGGCAGCATGGACGATAAAATGCGCCGCCGCATGATGATCATCAGCTTCTCTATTTTATTTATCCTTGCAGGTATCGAAGCTTCATTAGCCTATATGCGTGACTTATTAGCGATGGACCACGAAGCCCTTCAGCAATCATTGATCGGAACTCAACAAGCCGCAGAAGGAAGCAGCGCTCAATTCCGCTGGATTCCATCAGTCGGCCAAATGATCATGGGCTTTATATTACCCTTCGCCCTAGCATTTATTGCGATTCCTCTAGAATCCTTCATTCACTCTTTGCGCACCGTGCTTGGATTATTCGCCATCGCTATTTTACATACTGTTCATCTACTACTGCGCAGCAGCGCAAGCTTAGTGACACAAGTGAGTAAGGTCATAATCAGCCTATACGACCTAGTCATCATGGTGCCCTTAAGCATTGAGAATACGATTAAAAAGAACACTGACAAAAAAATAAACAAAGAAGAATCAAAATCAGGAGAGCTATCATGAGAACTAATATTAGAACGAATATGAGAGCCAATTTAAAAGCTATTAAAAAAATTCTATCATCTACTTTTGTTGTCGCTGCCTTATTAGCAAGCACAACCCTACTAAGTGGCTGTAATGAACAAAAGCCAGCAAAAAAGTCTGTGTATTTATTACTCGATACTTCTGGCACTTATACCAAAGAACTGGATAAAGCCCAGAACATAATGAACTATCTACTCGCAACACTAGATAGTGGCGACTCCATCGCGATTGCTCGTATCGATAGTGGCAGTTTTAATGAAAAAGACATCATTGCTAAAACAACCTTTGATAGCCGCCCTAGTACTACCAACAACCAAAAGCGTATTTTCAAGAAAAAGGTCGATACCTTCGTTGCTAACTTAGAAAAAGGCAGTTTTAGAACCGATATTACGGGGGGGATTTTACAAGCAGCCGATTTCGTTAATGAAACCCAAGCCCGGGAAAAATACGTTTTGATATTCTCTGATCTAGAAGAAGAATTACAGAAAGGTCATATCCGTGACTTCCCTATCGATATGCAGGGTATACAGGTTATTGCGTTAAACGTAACGAAATTGCGCAGTGATAATGTCGATCCAAGAGAATTCAAAAATCGCTTAAATCATTGGCAAGAAAGAGTTGAAGATGGAGGTGGCAGTTGGCGAGTAGTGAATGACCTAGAAAGACTGGATCGTATGTTTGTGCAGAACTAGCACTCTTAATATAAACAGCAGCCAATAAACAACAGCAGAGTATCCGGATAAGGATATCCAGGTATTCTGCTTTACTGTTAAATAAGTCGAATAATAAACTATTCTAAAACAATTTTATTCGATGCAGGGTAAGCGCTACAAGGATAAATACTGCGGCCAATTTTATTACCGCTCACCTCCCCTGATACTAGGTTTGTTTTACAAGAACCACACATACCCGAACGACAACCATGCTCCATCGAAATACCCTGATCTTCTGCTGCTTCTAAAATTGTTTTATCGCTATCACTGGCAGGTATAACAAAGTTAATATTCTGAGATTTAAGCGTTACTGAGATTTCTTCATCAAGCTTTATACCTGACTCTTGGCCTTGTTGAAGTCCTTTTTGAAGAACAGGCAAGGTGAATTGTTCGATGTCCAAGTTATCCATGTTAAAATCGATGGATGCTAAATAATTAACCACATCATTTCTAAATAACTCAGGGCCACATAAATAAATGTGCTGTTGTTTAATATCTGGGTAAGCAGCAATCAGCTGATCAATAAAAGAAGGAGTAACAATATCCACAGGTAAACGAGAGAAACTTAGCTCAATTTTTAGGTTTTTATTATTAGTATTCAATTCAGCTAACCTGCCAAAAAAAATAGTATTCTCAGGGCTTTGGGTACGGTAGAAAAGACCTATTTGGTTATTGCTAGGTTGCTCTAATAGATTACTAATCATAGAAAATGCAGGAGTAATACCTGAGCCTGCACTGATAAATAGTACGTCAGACTGTTCTCTATGAACAAACTTCCCTCTCGGCGAGGAAATATCAAATACCATTCCCACTTCCGCATGACTGTGTAGCCAAGAAGAAACGGCACCTTCTGGGTTTAACTTCACAGTAATCGATACTGTCTGCTTTGATATTTCAGATAAGGTATAACAGCGTGAAACTGGCTGATCAAAAGAAGGGCCGTTTAAAGTTAATTCAATATACTGCCCAGCAATAGGGCTCATAAAATTCTGATTAGGTAACAATACAAAGGTTTTGCTATCTTCAGTTTCCTGACGAACTTCAATCACCTTCGCTTTACAGGCATAAGTCCAAATAAAAGGATCTATGTTTTTAGTTACCTCATTTGTCGTATTACTGGCAATATATTCTAAACGATCACGCCCTAACGTTTTAATCAGCCAAGGATGTAAGGTGGTTAATAAGCTAGAAAATAATTTATTTAGCATTAGTAGACTCCTTTTCTATAAATGAAGCATTGTCTAAAAAGGCTGTTTTATCTGCAACAGATGGATTCTTAAACGAATATACCCACATTGCACCAACAAACTTTTTAATCGCCGCACCCCAGCTAGGATTACTTTTATAAGGTAAATTGAATTGCTTACAAACTGCCTGAACTTCTAACGCCATATCAGGATAGCGATGGGCAGGAATATCAGGGAATAAATGATGTTCTACCTGATAATTTAAATGGCCCCACAAAATACTCTGCCATCGATTGCCTTTAAAATTCACCGACGAATCTAACTGCGAAATATACCACTTACCTTTATTTTTAATGGCATCATCTGGCTGTAGCGGTTCAGTAAAATGCGTTGCTTGAATCGTCAACGCTATCCAATAACTGTTCATAATATCGGCTAATAAGTTAGCCAAAAACACTTTAACAACTCCAAAGCCTGTAAGCAGAGCAAGTAAAGGGAAGAACACATACTCCTTCGCCCAAACTCGCCATACCGCACGATTATGGCGCTTGTTACTTTCTGATTTCGATAACCGTAACGCCTCATCTAATACCGCATAGCCTTTGTTTCCCTGAGGAAAAAAACGCGCTCTAAATTTATCCACTGTCCCCAAGTTCTGCGCATTAAAGTTATACAACATAAAGGGATATAAAAAGAACAGATAAATAGGCACTTGAAAATAATGCAGCTTAGTATGAGGCACCTGAGAATTAACCCGTAAAAACCCGTGGTTCAAATCGGGATCTTTCTCATACACGTTAGTATGGACATGATGTACAGCATTATGCTCTTGGCGCCAAGAGGTCTCATCAATCGGTGATTTCCAACGGAAATTTTTCGCATGAAACTGAGGAATCTCATCAAAACAATCATATTGACCATGTAAAACATTATGACCAATTTCAATGGCTTCAAGATTGCGATGCAAAAATAAGAAAGGTACGCCAATAAGAGCAAAAGGACCCGGTAATATATGAATCAGGCTACGGCCAATTACTTCAAAAATACGTGAATTACGGCGTATTTTCTTGATATAGCGAACATCTTTTTCGCCAAGGTCATCACGGTGCCTTTGCTTTATTTTTTCAAAAGCCTGATGAATTTCTTCATACTCCCTAGACGGGTCCGAAGAAGTGTTTACTGACTGACTCATAAGATAAGGCCATGATAAAAAGCCGACAGAGTAAACACTTGTTTACACTTTGTCTATAAGATCATCATGGGCGTTTGATTCAAATCAGCATTGTCATATCACTGACAAACCACTCAATTTAAAGAGGAAGTTGTAACAAAATAAAGATCATATTCTGAATAGAATTATTGCTAAATGATTATTTTTAGAGGAATAAAGACTGAATACTGGACTTTGCTTGTTTGATTAACTGATCAATACTAATTTTTGTATTAATTATTTTGGCTAAGTTTAGTTGTTCGTTGGTTATTTCTTTTGTACCCAGCCTGGGTAGAGGCAGGACTATGTCGATATTCTCTATTTCAACGAAATAGTGCCTACAGATGAACTCCTCATGAAACTTCACCATATATTCTACAGTTGCTCCTTGCTTCACTTCACAACGGTCCTTCCAATAACATTCTTTAGAATTTTCAGTAGAACCCAGTACTCGAATGATTTCTAAGCCATTAATTTTTTTGTGTCTAAACCCATCAACCTTAGGGTTTAGCTCCCAATCTTCAATTTTTCCAGAATTCAGAACAGCATTAACATCAAGCTTTTCTACTAAATTATTCATTGATAAATCCCTAACCACCATTCATTTAGAATGGCATAAAACTGAGAAATCTCAATGTAGATAGACAGCAATTGCAGAATTATTTTTTGGTTTAATTTATTAACTGGATAGATATTTAGGGTTATATAAAGATAAAAATTAAATTGGTCGGAATGGCAGGATTTGAACCTGCGACCACTTATCCCCCAGACAAGTGCGCTACCAAGCTGCGCTACATTCCGACAATCTCAAGTAACTGTTCTTGTTGAAAAGAAGCGGCTTTACTTAAGTGTCTCAGATTATACCTAAGTGCTTGATAATTGGAAGCTTATTGCATCGGGGGTTTTCTAAAGCTGGTCAGTCCTCAAGAACATCTTTCAATTCAGCTAATTCAGACAGCATTTGCTTGATTAAAACACGATCAAAATGGGCAGCGGTTTCATCACCACCTTGCTCATCCAGCTTTTGCCGAGCACCACTAATGGTATAACCTTTTAAATACAACAGATCACGAATTTCACGGACAAGAATAACGTCTTCGCGTTGATAATAGCGACGATTACCACGACGTTTAATAGGTTTTAGCTGTGTAAATTCCTGTTCCCAATAACGCAGAACATGGGGTTTTACATCACATAGCTCACTGACTTCACCAATACTGAAGTAGCGTTTGGATGGGATGGGTGGGAGCTCGTTATTGAGACTCGCTTCCAGCATAAGCCTCTACTCGGATTTTTAATTTTTGTCCGGGTTTAAAGGTAACAACGCGACGTGCGGAAATCGGAATTTCCTCCCCTGTTTTAGGGTTACGTCCTGGACGTTGACTTTTATCGCGCAGGTCGAAGTTGCCAAATCCTGACAACTTCACTTGCTCGTTATGCGTTAGAGAGTGGCGAATCTCATCAAAAAAGAGATCCACCATTTCTTTCGCTTCACGTTTATTCAAACCTAGGTCTTCAAACAGGCGTTCCGCCATTTCTGCCTTGGTAAGAGCTTGCATATTAGCCTCTCAATTGTGCATCAATCCTATCAGCCAAGTGAGCGAGTACATTATCAACGGCTTCGTTCACTTCTTCTTCATTCAGAGTGCGTGAAGGATGCTGCCACGTCAAGCCCAAAGCCAAGCTTTTTCTATCAGGATCAATGCCTTTGCCCTGATAAATGTCAAAAAGGTTTAACTTTGTGAGGTAATCCCCTGCTTTCTCTCGAATTAACGACATTACGTCAGCCACTGGAGTGTTCTCAGCAACAACTAAAGCAAGGTCACGGCTCATACCTGGGAACTTAGAAAGTGGCTTAAACGCAGGAACTTCTACCTGACGAACCGCTTTCAAACTAATTTCCAATAAATAAACCGCTTGCTTTAAACCCAGAGGCTTAGACAAGTTAGGATGCAATGCGCCAATCCAACCAACAGCCACACCGTCTAGGTGAATACTGGCAGTTTGACCTGGTTGCAATGCAGGATGCTCAGCAGGAACAAACGAGTAACGTGCTTGGCTGCCCGTACGAGCGATCAAACTTTCGAAATCGCCTTTCAGATCAAAGAAATCAACGTTCTGATCCGCTTCAGACCAGCTTTGCTCAGTGCGAGTACCGGTTAGCAACATAGCCAACTTAGGATCCTGAACTAAGCTCTCGTCTAGGTTGCTTGGATCTTTGCCTGGCTGAGGAACAAAGCTCAAACCGGTTTCAAATAAACGTACACGAGGCTGTTGACGCTTAATGTTATGAACAGCAGTCTGAACAAGACCTGCCCATAAGTTGGTACGCATCACAGACAAGTCTGCTGAAATTGGGTTAGCAAGTGCTAACGGAGCAACTTCAGGATCAAGTAGCTTCTGTACACTCGGCTCAACGAAGCTGTAAGTAATCGCTTCTTGATAACCACGGCCAACCAGCTGACGACGAACATCTTTCATGGCTAGTTCGTTTTCAGGCACTGGCAATAACGGTGTTGCAGCCATTGGCGTACGTACTGGTAAACGGTTGTAGCCGTAGATACGCGCTAGCTCTTCGATTAGATCGGCTTCAATCGCCATATCGAAACGGTAGCTAGGAGCAATTACTTTCCAGCCCTTCTTACCATCAGAGTCAATTTTCGAGATCTGCATACCCAAGCGAGTTAGAATTTCTTCAACTTCGCTTGCCTCAATCGTTAGGCCCAACATCTTTTCAATGTGAGCTTCTATTAATACGATCTCTGCACAGCTAGGTAAATCGGCAGCAGAGGTTTTCTCAACCACTGGGCCAGCTTCGCCACCAACGATGTCTAATAATAGAGCCGTTGCACGCTCAATAGCGTTGCGCTGCAATTCAAAATCAACACCACGCTCGAAGCGATGTGAAGAATCTGTGTGTAAACCGAAGTTACGTGCTTTACCGGCAATCGCGATTGGATTGAAGTAAGCCGATTCTAATAGGATGTCTTGAGTTTCAGATGCATCAACACCTGATTCAGCTCCACCCATTACACCGGCCATAGCTAATGCTTTGCTATTATCAGCGATCACAAGTACATCACTGTTTAGCTTAATTTCTTGGTCATCTAAAAGAACCAAAGTTTCATCCTGCACAGCTTTACGAACAATAATGCCGCCGTCTAGCTTAGCCAGATCAAATGCATGCATTGGCTGGCCAAGTTCTAGCAAGATGAAATTCGTTACATCAACTACAGGATCGATAGAACGAATACCACTGCGACGCAGCTTTTCTTGCATCCAAAGTGGGCTAGCCGCTTTGATATTAATGCCTTTGATCACACGACCCACATAACGTGGGCATGCATCAGGGGCTTGTAGCTGAACATCGATAGCGGTATCAATCGTTGGTGCAACTGCTTCGATAACAGGAGCTGTTACATCAACCTTGTTCAATACGCCAACTTCACGGGACAAACCAGCAATACTTAAGCAATCACCACGGTTTGGCGTAAGGTCTACGTCGATAATTTTATCGTCACGGCCGCCGCGGCTAAGGCCAAGATATTCGCGCATGCAAACACCTAATGGCGCATCTGCTGGAAGATCCCACAAGCCATCAGACTTATCGGCTAAACCCAGCTCTTCTTCCGCACACAACATGCCGAAAGACTCTACGCCGCGTAACTTAGCTTTTTTGATTTTGAAATCGCCAGGAAGTACCGCTTTAATTTTGGCGAAAGGAATTTTCATACCTTCACGCACGTTTGGCGCGCCACAAACGATTTGGAATTCTTCGCTACCGTCAGTTACCTTACAAACATTTAGCTTGTCGGCTTCTGGGTGCTTCTCAAAGCTTAAAATTTGCGCAACAACGATTCCGCTAAACTCGCCTGCTGCGGCTTCGATTGCGTCTACTTCTAAACCGGCCATGGTGATTTGGTCGACTAATTCTTGTGTTTCAAGAGCTGGGGTTGCCCACTCTCGTAACCATAATTCACTGAACTGCATATTATTTACCTGCTAAAAATTCTTTGTATAAACAGTGCCATTACGTTGAAGAGGTTTAGTTATTCTTGTAAGGCCCTCTATAGCAGGGAAGCTATAGTGGAGCTTACAGGGAGAGCGAAGCGTCGTATTCGCAGCGTGCCGCCTCAAGAAAAACTAAACATCTGAAGTCAGTAATGGCTTCAAACTATCTAAATTGCTGCAAAAAACGCAGATCATTTTCAAAGAACAAGCGCAAATCATTTACGCCATAACGTAACATTGCTAAACGCTCAACACCCATACCAAAAGCGAAGCCAGAATACTTCTCAGCATCTACCCCAGACTCTTTAAATACTTTTGGATGCACCATGCCGCAGCCCATTACTTCTAACCAACCAGTATGGCTACAAATACGACAGCCTTTACCGGAACACATCACACATTCCATATCCACTTCAGCCGATGGCTCAGTGAATGGAAAGTAAGACGGACGGAAACGAACGGCTAAATCTTTTTCGAAAAATACTTTCAAGAACTGCTGAACCGTCCCTTTAAGGTCGGCGAAGCTTACGTCTTTATCGACCAACAAACCTTCGATCTGGTGGAACATAGGTGTGTGAGTGATATCGCTGTCACAACGATAAACACGACCCGGGCAGATCACGCGAATCGGTGGCTCTTGGGTTTCCATAGTACGAACTTGCACAGGTGATGTGTGCGTACGCAACAAGGTATTCGCATTGAAGTAGAAAGTATCATGCATCGCACGCGCGGGGTGGTGCGATGGAATGTTTAGAGCTTCGAAGTTGTGGAAATCGTCCTCAACTTCAGGTCCTTCGGCAACGTTATAACCCACGTTAGTAAAGAAAGCTTCGATACGTTCAAGAGTACGCGTAACTGGGTGTAAACCACCGCTCTGTTCATTACGGCCCGACAAGGTCACATCAATTTTTTCCGCGGCCAATTTTTCAGCCAAAGCGATGGTCTGTAAATCGGTCTTACGCACATTGATTGCGGTTTGTACGGTCACTTTACCTTCGTTGATTAAAGCACCGGCTTTCGGACGCTCTTCATTAGACAATTTGCCTAACGTTTTCAACAAAGATGTAATTGTGCCTTTCTTACCTAGGTACTCTACTTGTACCTGGTATAACGCATTTTCTTCACTAGCACTGGCAACTTTAGCAAGCGCTTCTTTAACCAGCGCGTCGAGGTTTTCCATCGTTTACTCCGTAAAAACCTTAAATTAAAACAATTACTCAGACTTCTAAGAATGAAAGCATGATTGGGTATTTATTCCACCAGACGACATAAATACTTCCCTGTAGCCTTAAGCTCGGCATTCCCTGCCTCCCATACTGGCTACACAAATACCCAATAATGCTTCTAGTTTATTCTCAAAGTTGTGCTGAATAATTAAAAATTCTTTTATCTATTTACTAAATAGAAAGCAAAAAAATAAGGGAGTGGCAAAGCCACTCCCTTATTTTAATAAACCAACTGTTATTGCTGGTTTATCTAAAAATGATCATCGGCTAGATAAACTAACCAACTTCATTCTTATTAAAGGCTAGCTTTAGCTTTTTCTACTAGAGCCGCGAAAGCGCCTTTTTCGTTTACAGCTAGATCAGCCAAGATCTTACGGTCAACTTCGATAGAAGCAACTTTAAGACCATTGATGAAACGGCTGTAAGACAAACCATTAACACGTGCGCCAGCGTTAATACGTGCAATCCACAACTGACGGAATTGACGCTTTCTTTGACGACGGTCACGGTATGCATATTGACCAGCTTTAATAACCGCTTGCTTAGCAACACGGAAAACTCGGCTACGAGCTCCGTAATAACCTTTAGCAAGTTTTAAAATCTTTTTGTGACGCTTACGCGCCTGTACACCACGTTTTACTCGAGCCATGAGACTCTCCTACAAATTATACCAAGGGTTTATTAAAGGTTCGGCAACATGCGCTTTACAGTTGCTACATCTGAGGCGTGAACCATCAGGTTAGCTCGTAAATGACGCTTACGCTTAGTGCTTTTCTTGGTCAAGATGTGGGCACGGTGTGCTTGACGGTGTTTAAAGCCGTTAGCCGTTTTCTTGAAGCGCTTCGCAGCACCACTTTTAGTCTTAATCTTAGGCATTTTTATTTACCACTTCGCATTGTTAATAAACAGCAGCAGGTAGAACGTACAAAACCCCAACCTTGTATCGCTACAACGTTAGGGTTAGCGGTTCATTTGAAAACCTAACTACTTCTTTTTGGCGGGTGCAAGCACCATGATCATTTGACGGCCTTCCATCTTAGGACGCTGTTCAACGGTGCCAAATTCCTCGAGATCTTTTTCGAGGCGCAACATTAACTGCATACCAAGGTGTTGGTGAGCCATCTCACGACCACGAAAGCGTAAAGAACACTTCGCTTTGTCGCCATTTTGCAGGAAGCGAACCAGGTTGCGTAGTTTTACCTGGTAATCGCCATCCTCAGTCCCAGGACGGAATTTAATTTCCTTAACCTGAGTCTGTACTTGCTTCTTCTTAGCGGCATTACGCTGCTTTTTCTCTTCGTATAGCTTTTGGCCATAGTCCATAATTTTACAGACTATTGGATCGCCATCAGAAATCTGAACCAAATCCAAGCCAGCTGTTTGAGCGGCTAATAGAGCATCTTCAATACTTACAACGCCGGCTTGATCGCCTGCTGCGTCGATTAATCGTACTTCTTTTGCTTTAATGTTGTCATTGATCGATGGGCGCTCAGCACGAGCACCACGCTTATTATCACGTCTGATATTCAATTACTCCGTTTCAACTCGGCCGCGGCGGGCGACATCTTGCGCTAATATCTCTTTAAAGGCGTCTAGACTCATTGTTCCTAGATCATCTCCTTTACGAGTACGCACTGCTACCGTGTTGGATTCGACTTCTTTATCCCCTACCACAATTAGGTAAGGCACTTTGTGTAATGTATGCTCGCGAATTTTAAAGCCAATCTTCTCATTTCTCAAGTCCGCAGAGGCTCTAATGTCATCTTTTTTCAAAGAATCTTCGATTTCTTTGCAATATTCACCCTGTTTGTCGGTGATATTCAGAATCGCTACCTGTTTTGGTGCTAACCAAGCAGGGAAAGCACCCGCATAATGTTCAATCAAGATACCGATAAAGCGTTCAAAGGAGCCCAAAATCGCACGATGTAACATCACTGGAGTTTTGCGATCGTTATCTTCACCGACATATTGAGCGCCTAAGCGTTCAGGCAACATGAAGTCTAACTGGATAGTACCGCACTGCCATACACGATTTAGACAATCACGTAGCGAGAATTCGATCTTTGGTCCGTAGAACGCGCCCTCACCTGGCTGTAATTCCCAATCAAGACCGGCATCATTCAATGCGTCTTCTAATGCAGCTTCAGCAGCATCCCATTGAGCATCATCACCAATACGACCTTCTGGACGTGTCGATAATTTCATCTCAACATTTTCAAAACCAAAGTCTTTATACACATCAAGGGTTAGCTTGATGAAATCAATCGCTTCTTGGCGAATCTGATCTTCTCTGGCAAAAATGTGCGCATCATCTTGGGTAAAGCCACGCACACGCATAATGCCGTGCAAGGCACCGGATGGTTCATTACGATGACAGCAACCAAACTCAGCCAAACGCAATGGCAAATCACGGTAACTCTTCAAGCCTTGGTTAAAGACTTGAATGTGACACGGACAGTTCATCGGTTTTACCGCATAAGTGCGCTTTTCCGATTCGGTAACAAACATGCCATCAGAATAATGCTCCCAGTGCCCAGACTTTTCCCACAAGGCACGATCAACAACCTGAGGGGTTTTAATCTCTTGATAACCGGCATCGTTTTGAACTTTACGCATGTATTGTTCAAGCGCTTGGTAAATAGTCCAACCGTTTGGATGCCAGAAAACCATACCTGGCGCTTCTTCTTGCAAATGGAAAAGATCCAATTGCTTAGCCAGTTTACGGTGATCACGCTTTTCTGCTTCTTCTAGACGATGGACATACGCTTTCATGTCCTTCTTATCGTTCCAAGCAGTACCATAAATACGCTGCAGCTGCTTATTCTGAGAATCACCACGCCAGTAGGCACCAGATACACGCATCAACTTAAAGATACGCATACTCTTAGTACTAGGAACGTGTGGACCACGACACATGTCGACATATTCTTCGTGGTGATACAAACCAACAGCCGTTTCACCCTTAGTAATCAAGTCATCAATCAACTCAACTTTATAATCTTCTTCGCGATCAACAAAAATACGACGCGCATCTTTAATCGGCGTCATTACTTTATTAACTAAGTAATCTTTTTTAACCAGTTCTTTCATGCGCTTTTCAATCGCAGTCAAATCTTCTGGCGTGAAAGGACGTTCAAATTCGATGTCGTAATAATAACCATCTTCGATCACCGGGCCGATGGCCATTTTAGCCGTTGGATGCAGCTGCTTAACGGCGTGACCAATAAGGTGGGCAAAAGAGTGACGAATCACTTCTAGACCTTCAGCATCGCGACCAGTAATAAGCGAGATATCAGAATCGTGTTCAATTAACTCACATGCATCAACAAGTTCGCCATTGATTCGACCACAAACCGTTGCTTTAGCAAGGCCAGGACCAATATCTTCAGCAACTTGCATCAGTGTTACAGCTTGATCAAATTCGCGTTTGGAGCCATCAGGGAGGGTAATTACAGGCATCAATACTATCCTTTCACAGTGGTGACCCCTACCAAAGGTCACGTGACGTGCAAAACCGTTACGACCAACGTAACGACACATAAAAATTTAGGCCTAGAAGATTACAGCGAGGGTAAGCATGTGTAAAGGACTGATCAGTCTATAGACAGCCCTAAGTACTTAATTTACTTAACTTTCTTTCAGCAAACCAAGTTTCAGCTGCTATTCCCATAACGTTAACAATTCAATAGGCGCTTTTGAAACTTCAACGGCGTTTCTCCCAACCACTGTTTAAAGGCTCGAGTGAACGCACTTTGCTCCGAATAACCTAATAACAAAGCAATTTCAGACAGCGTTAACCGCCCTTCTTTTAAATACTGCTGCGCTAATTGCTGACGAGTTCGCTGCAACATAGACTTAAAAACCAATCCCCGCTCCTCGAGTCGCCTATGCAAGGTTCGAGCAGAGAAATTCATATATCGAGCCACCTCATCAATCGTCGGCTTACCATCTTGCATAGCGCGTAAAACGTATTTATAAAATTGCTGCTCGAAATGATCGCCATTAGGCAATACATCCAATAACGCATGCGCTTGTTGATCCAATAAAGCTCTTAATGCGGGGTCAGCCTTTTCAACTTTTAAAGCCAACATTGATACAGGAAAAGAGATATAGGTATTTTTACAGTCGAATTCTACATCGCAGCCTAATATATCCAGATACGGAGCAATATCTTTTGGCTTAGAGTGAACGAAGCCAATTTTCGTCGGCGTTAATGCTTCATCACCCACCAACATTCTGACGTAACTGGCCATGCTGGATATTAAGACTTCATCAGACTCACGGGTGGAGTAACCATAATCAAACGGCCAGGAAAAAGTAACTAGATCGCCCTCGGCATGAGTAAAGGCCTCATTACCTTCGTATAGAAGGCGCTGAAAACGTTCAAAGCGCTGCAGCGCTTCGGCTAAATACTCACACGACAAACTCAAATAGCCAAGAACACCGCAATGACTCGGTTGTATGTAAGCACCTACTTCCAAACCGATATGAGGTTTCTGATACAGCTTGGCTATCACATCTAAAGCATGCCACCAATCGGTAAAAGGCATGCGTGAATTGGCATTATATTGAGAGAGCCTTGTTCGCAGCGCATTGATTTCAGCAGTATTTTTTTCAAACAGATTGTCAAACGAGCTGTCGCGCGGATTATCGTCCAGATAATTCAATAACAGATTCGCTAAATCTCCAGCGATATTAAAATTCACCAACATATATCTATCTCAAACCAACCGAAGCTTTAGCATTTAGGTAATAGCGAAGACAATACTATTGCCCCATTGGCGGGAAATGTCAAAAATAAGAGGAGCGATGTCAATATTTATAGCCAATGCCACGGCATAATAGACCTACTAAAAAGAAGCTTGGCTAAAAAGATGCTCGACTAAAAAGAAGCCAGAAATATAGACAATTGAATATAACTATAAAAGCTAATCAAGAGCTGGAGAAATTAATGGAAGACTTAGTACGCGCAATTGGTTTTATTCTCGCTGCCGGGGTCGTATTTATGGCCATGATGGTTTTTGAAGCTTGGTTCCTACATCGTAAAACAGGTGATACCAATTATCGCTTTGGCGAAACCCTTGCAAACTTAACCACAGGGGCTTCTTATAAGATTGTTGACGGCATCGCGATAGCCCTTTTCATTACCGCTTTTTCAGACATGATTAATCCATACGGATTTGGCTGGAATCCTGAGCCATCTATTTGGGCATTCGCTATTTTATTTGTGCTTGCCGATCTGTGTATGTATTTCAATCATTTGGCCATGCACAAGTTTCGCTGGTTTTGGGCAACTCATGTCACCCACCATTCCTCGCAGAATATGAATTTATCCACAGCATTACGCCAAAACTTTTTGAACGCGTTAAATGGTAACTGGTTATTAATGTGGGTTCCGCTTTCATTAATCGGCTTTGATAAAGACTGGATCTTAATCGCCATTGAAACCAACCTGTTGTATCAATTTTTCTGCCATACCGAAGCGGTTGGTCGCCTAGGTTGGATTGAGAAAATATTTAATACACCATCGCATCACAGAGTTCACCACGGCAGCAACCCTGCTCAAATTGACCGCAACTTTGGTGGCGTATTTATTATCTGGGATAAATTATTCGGCACTTTTCGTGATGAGCGCGAGGCAGGTGGAATTAAATACGGCGTAACGCGCATGCCAGCCAAACCACTGAATCCATTTTATATTCAGACTTACGAACTGGTCGCTATTTTTAAAGACTTATGGAAATACAAAGATCTAAGAATTTTGTACAAGCACCCAGAATGGGTAACTGAGAAATACGGGGATAATAAATAACTAAGATTTAAATACAAAAAAGGCCAATCTAATTATTAGATTGGCCTTTTCTTTTAAAGCAACTTTTCGAAAATAATGGTTAGCGCATCATTGGAGGCATACCACCTGGAGGCATTCCGCCGGGGCCACCACCCATACCACCCATAGCGCGCATCATCTTCTTCATGCCGCCTTTTGCAGTCATCTTCTTCATCATCTTTTGCATTTGCTTATGCTGCTTCAACAAACGATTGATGTCTTGAATTTGAGTACCGGAACCACGAGCAATACGCTTCTTACGAGAACCGTTAATTTTATCTGGAAAATGACGCTCTAGCGGAGTCATTGAACAGATAATAGAATCCATCTGCTTAAACTGACCTTCTGCCGCGTCCGTTTGCTTGGCCATGTTAGCCATGCCGCTCATACCTGGAAGCTTATCTAACATGGAGGTAATACCACCCATGTTATTCATCTGACGTAACTGGTCGCGAAAATCTTCTAAATCAAAGCCCTTACCAGCTTTTAATTTCTGCGTTAGCTTGTCAGCTTTTTTCTTATCGATTTTGCGCTCAGCATCCTCGACTAGGGTCATAATATCACCCAAGTCTAGAATACGAGAAGCAACACGCTCTGGGTGGAAAGGCTCTAGAGCCTCAGTTTTCTCACCCATACCCATGAATTTAATCGGCTTGCCTGTTACGTGACGAACAGAAAGCGCAGCACCACCGCGGGCATCACCATCAGCTTTGGTTAATACAACACCAGTTAAAGGTAATGCATCGTTAAAAGCTTTGGCAGTATTCGCAGCATCTTGACCCGTCATGGCATCAACCACGAACAAAGTTTCTTGCGGAGAAATAGCAGCGTGAAGATCTTTGATCTCAGCCATCATTTCTTCGTCAATCGCTAAACGACCTGCGGTATCAACAATCAATACATCAGCGAATTGCGTTTTCGCTTCTTGAATTGCCGCATTAGCAATATCAATTGGCTTTTGGCTCACATCAGAAGGGAAGAACATCGCCCCAACCTCTGTTGATAAAGTTTCAAGCTGCTTGATTGCTGCAGGACGATAAACGTCGGCAGAAACCATCATCACTTTTTTCTTATCACGCTCTTTTAAAAAGCGAGCTAATTTTGCAGCAGTAGTGGTTTTACCCGCACCTTGCAAACCAGCCATCAAGATAATGGCAGGCGGTTGGACGGCTAAATCAAGACCAACATTGGCCTCCCCCATCACATCGCGCAATTCATCATTTACAATTTTCAGGAAAGCTTGACCTGGATTCAGGCTAGTCATTACCTCAGAACCGATAGCACGATCTTTTACACGATCGGTAAAGGCTTTAACTGCAGGTAACGCTACATCGGCTTCCAATAACGCCATACGCACTTCGCGCATAGTGTCTTTAATATTTTCTTCTGTCAGTTTGGCCTGGCCAGTAATGCTTTTTAAAGCACCACCCAGGCGGTCTGTTAAGCTATCAAACATGGGCTTATGTCAATCACAACGAAATTAAGTCGCTGATTGTACAAATATCGGCCCAACATTGCTAGCCGAGCTTGGCGTTATCCCTTGGTTGTGAGAAACTTTTGTTCTAAATACCAGTTTCAAGGGAATAACCGGGCCATGACCGGATCAACTAGCACTGCCTTTCTTGCACTTCCAGCCGTACTTTTGTATTTATTTGCGGCTTATCGTCAATGGCAAACTCTCACCAATAAAAAACAAGCCAATAAAACACTGGTGCTTGCACTAGGAACTGGCGCAGGGGTTATTCACGCCTTGCTATTAGCAGGCTCCGTAGTGCAGCACGGCGGTTTCAATTTTGGTTTCTTCAATGTCGGCATATTTATTTCTTTGGTGATCAGCCTATTAGTGATTATTAGTAGCGTTAGCAAGCCATTAGAAAATCTATTAATCGCCGTCTTCCCTATGGCGGCACTGGTGATACTGATTGATACCCTAACTCCTGGCGCCGACAAAGTCGCTCAGCTTAGCGGTGGACTAGGCTGGCATATCATTTTATCGATATTGGCTTATAGCATTCTAATGATCGCTGCCATTCAGGCGGTGCTTTTATATCTGCAGAATAAACAATTAAAAAGCCATAAAACCTCAGGTCTGATCAAAGCATTACCGCCACTACAAACAATGGATGCGCTATTATTTGAAATGATCTGGATCGGCATGGTGATACTCACCGCAGCTTTTGTTATTGGCTGGCCTTATATTATTGATATCCAAGGGCAACATTTACTGCATAAAACTGCACTAAGCATCATGTCTTGGTTAGTATTTGCCATACTACTGATTGGTCGCTTTGCCTTTGGCTGGCGTGGCATTACAGCAAGTCGCCTTACGCTACTAGGGACGTCCTTCTTAATTTTGGCGTACTTCGGCTCGAAATTCGTGCTGGAATTAGTACTCTAAGCATTATTTTTGCTATCCTTGCGTTTCCACAATAACGCAAGGAACTCGTCTTGAACGACGTCCCCCTCAGTATCCTATTTGGCATACTGGTTTTACTGATCATATTCTCCGGTTTTTTCTCCAGCTCTGAAACTGGCATGATGTCTCTCAACCGCTATCGGTTGCGTCACATGGCAAAAAACAAACATAAGGGTGCCCTGCGCGCGTCCAACCTTCTAGCTAAGCCCGATCGCCTTATTGGTACTATTTTAACCGGCAATAACTTGGTTAACTTCGCGGCCGCAGCTTTAGCGACCATCATCAGTCAGCGCTTATGGCCCGACAATCCAGATTTAGCGGTTTTTGTGAATACAATTCTATTCACCTTAGTCGTATTAATTTTTGCTGAATTAACGCCAAAAACATTAGCTGCAATTCACCCAGAAAAGGTGGCCTTCCCTGCTGCTCGTGTTCTCATCGGCATTCAGTGGTTATTAACTCCCTTCGTTTGGTTCGTAAATACCATTGCAAGCGGACTGCTTAAATTGGTTAAAGTCGATACCAATGCAACACCCGACAATCTGAGCACTGAAGAATTGCGTACCGTGGTGAATGAAGCGGGAACCATGATTCCTAAGCGCCACCAGCACATGCTGATCAGTATTCTAGATTTAGAGAAAATGGCCGTAAACGATATTATGGTGCCTCGTAATGAGGTCGTCGCGATCAATCTAGAAGATGATATTGAAGAAATCGTCGAGCAACTACGTTCAACGCAGCATACGCGCCTACCGGTTTATCGTGGTGATATTAACGATGTTGTGGGCTTATTGCATACCCGCAATGCCAGCCGTTTTTTAACCAATCCTAATTTTAATAAAAGCGATATTCTGCAAGAGTGTCGAGACCCTTACTTCATTCCAGAAAGTACGCCTCTGCATACTCAACTATTCAACTTCCAGAAGCAGCAACGTCGAATTGCACTGGTTGTTGATGAATACGGAGATGTTGAGGGTATTTGTACTCTTGAAGATATTTTGGAAGAGATTGTTGGTGAGTTCACTACCGATAATGCCGCTATCGAAAACCCTGATTTCAAGCGCTTAAACGATGGCAGCACGCTAATTGATGGCACCGCGTACATCCGCGATATCAACAAGGCGTTAGGCTGGGAATTCAATACCACTGGCCCTAAAACATTCAGCGGCTTGATCGTAGAATATTTAGAAACCATTCCTGATGGCCCTGCATGCCTAACCTTAGAAGGTAAACGCATTGAGATTCTAAAGGTTGAAGACAACATGGTGAAGCTTTCTCGGGTATTTGATAAGTAGACTTTAATGCAACGGTGTTGAGTTTAAGGCGTTGGTTTCTTGTGACAACGCCGTTGCGTTATGTCTTCTATCAGTTCGCTCGAAGATCGCCATTGGGTACTTCGTTCGTCGGCACGTCGTGAATCCCAGCCGCTGTAGGAATTCGCGGCGCTACGCTCCCTGGAGACTCTCCTCGGGATCCATCCCTCAGAAGGCCTAAAACGAAGCACCCAATACCGATCCGCGAATCCAGTATACTTATTTAGATTCCAAGCTTTCATCCATCAAAACAATGACGGCTAATCATTAACCGTTAAGCCGTCGTACTTCCTATAGATATAAGATTAAAGCCTGGAATACTGTCGGTGGCGACGTATTAGGTGATTCGTTTCTGGGGCGTTCACGCCGCATTGGAGCGCTAGCGCCGTGAAAACCTGCAACGGCTGGCGGGGATCGAGCCCCCATGGATGGGTTCACGGCGTACCCTGAAAGGAATTACCTAATGCAGCGCAATTTCAACCTTTAGCGCCACGGTCTTTAGATGAATCCCCACTACTTTAGCGCCACCCAATAAAGTGCTACAATCGCCACCATTCTTTTATCGACAAATTAAGCCTGTAGCAACATGACTGATCAAGCATCCCAAAGCAGAAAGATACTAGTAACCAGCGCCCTTCCTTACGCCAATGGTTCAATCCACCTTGGCCATCTTTTGGAATATATCCAAACTGATATCTGGGTACGCTTCCAAAAGTTACGCGGACACCAATGTACCTATGTTTGTGCCGATGATGCACACGGTACCGCCATCATGTTGCGCGCGGAAAAAGAAGGCTTAACTCCAGAGCAACAAATCGCCAACGTTAAAGCAGAGCACGAAGCTGATTTTGCCGCCTTCCAAGTGAATTTCGACAACTTCCACTCGACTCACTCAGAGGAAAACCGCGAGCTAAGCGAAGAAGTCTACAAAGCCTGTCGCGACAAAGGTCATATCTCTGTTCGCAAAATCAAACAGCTTTTTGACCCAGTAAAAGAATTATTCTTAGCCGACCGCTACGTAAAAGGCCAATGCCCAAAATGTAATGCCGAAGACCAGTATGGCGACAACTGCGAAAGCTGTGGTGCAACCTACACACCGGCTGAATTGATCAAACCTTTCTCAACCATCTCGGGCGCAACCCCAGTTGAAAAAGAATCTGAACACTACTTCTTCAAGCTTCCTGATTTCCAAGAGTTCCTACAAGACTGGACTCGCTCAGGCACACTGCAAGAAGAAGTCGCTAACAAACTCGCCGAATGGCTAGAGTCTGGCTTAAAAGAATGGGACATCAGCCGTGATGCACCTTACTTTGGTTTTGAAATTCCAGATGCACCTGGCAAATACTTCTACGTATGGCTAGACGCACCGATTGGCTACATGGCCAGCTTCAAAAATCTTTGTGAAAGCGAAGAAGGCAAAGCCCGCGGTTTAAATTTCGATGAGTACTGGAAGCCAGGCTCCGATACTGAGGTTTACCACTTCATCGGCAAAGACATCATCAACTTTCATGCCCTATTCTGGCCTGCGATGTTAACCGCTGCGGATTACCGCACACCGACTGCGGTAAATGCACACGGTTTCGTAACCGTTAACGGCGAAAAAATGTCTAAGTCGCGCGGTACCTTTATTAAAGGCCGTACCTTCTTAAATCATTTAGATCCAACGTATTTACGTTATTACTTTGCTGCCAAGCTAAGCAACAAGGTAGACGACTTCGATTTAAATCTTGAAGACTTCGTACAGCGTGTTAATAGCGACCTTGTAAACAAGCTAGTTAACATCGCTAGCCGTACCGGTAACTTTGTATTCAAAGCCGGCGGTAAGTTAAGCAGCAATTGCGTAGAACAAGAAATGGTTCAGCACTTCATCGATCAAGGTGATGTGATTGCAGAATTGTACGAAAACCGTGAATTCGGTAAAGCCATGAAAGAAATCATGACCCTTGCCGATCGCGCTAACGAATACATTCAAGAAAAAGCCCCGTGGGCAATGAACAAAGAAGAAGGCCGTCAGCAAGAAGTTGTTGAGGTATGCTCGGTTGCACTCAACTTGTTCCGCCAGCTAATTACCTATCTGGCTCCTGTGCTGCCAGACATTGCAGAAAAGACACAAGCTTTCTTAAACCTAGACTCTTTAAATTGGGAAGCTCGCACCAATATCTTATTGGATCACGAGATCAACAAGTTTAAGCCCATGCTAGGCCGTGCTGAATTGAAACACGTAGAAGCCATCTTAGAAGAAACCAAAGATGACTTACGCAAAGAAGCAATTTTGAACGGTGAAGCGCCTGCTGAAGAAGCGACTCCAGAGCCAGTTGAAGAAAAGAAGCTGAGCAATAAAGAGCGTAGAAAACTTGAAAAAGAACGCCGCGCCGCTGAGCAATTAGCCAACGCGCCTAAGCTACGTGAAGACGGTAACGAAGTCATCGCTGACGAAATTCAGTTTGATGATTTCGCCAAGGTTGATCTTCGCATCGCAAAAATTATTAAAGCCGACCACGTCGAAGGCGCTGATAAATTATTACAGCTTACCCTAGACATAGGTAACGGCGAAACGCGTAACGTATTTTCAGGTATCAAAGCGGCTTATCAGCCAGAAGATCTTGAAGGTAAATTAACGATCGTAGTGGCTAACCTAGCCCCACGTAAAATGAAATTTGGCATGTCGGAAGGCATGGTACTGGCAGCAGGCCCGGGTGGCAGCGACTTGTGGATCTTAGAACCCCACGATGGCGCACAACCTGGCATGCGCGTACTTTAATAGCTACTTAATTTTAGCTACCTATTTTTGAGAAATGAGAAACACATGAGCAACGAACAAGTTATCGCACCGGATTATTTAAAAGACGCAGGTTCTTTAATGTCAGAAGCTGGCAACTTTGCCACTTCAAATGTTTGGTATCACGGTACAGCCTCGAGCTTAGTGAAAGGCATAATAAACAAAGGCCTTCACGGTGGTGGCGATGCTGCTTGGATCAAGCGTACTCAAGGTACCTTACAAACAATTGGTAACCGCACCTTTGAAAGCAAAGATCCGGTTTTCTTAACCCAAAGTAAAGAGTTGGCTTATTTCTGGGCGCAACAGCGAGCGCACTCACGTAACCTCTACTTCCAGAAAGATGAAACACCTGTTGTTGTTAAAGTTACCCTCAACGAAGATGACAATGCTAAGGTCAATCCTGATGCTGGCGGCGCCGCGCTTATCATGGAACCTAATAATGCTTATATTCTTCACCTGAAAGAAATCTTTACGGCAAACGACCAAGATCTAGACGATTTTGACCCAAGAGAAGCGGATCGCATGATCTACCTAAACCGCCTCGGTTTAGCGTATACCAACGATTATATTCCAGGTAAATTTATCGAAGTACTTGCTGCCGATTCTTAATCGGTTATCGCCTCACGATAGAAAATTCAGCAGCGAACTAAATGGCCAGTTCTAGCAAATATGCTAGACTGGTTTTTTTATGCCTAGGTTTTAGCGCTCATGACACTCATTCGCCTACCTCTTATTATTTTCACCCTATTACTACCACTTCTCAGTCATGCAAAGACCAGTATCTGGCAAGTAAGCGACGGCAAAAATACAGTGTACCTCGGTGGCACCTTCCATATGCTAAAAGCCAGCGATTATCCCCTGCCCAAAGAATTCGAACAGGTCTATAAAAAAGTAAATTGGCTAGTCTTCGAAACCGATATGGATCAATTGGAAAGTTCTGAATTTCAGCAGAAATTCCTAAAATCAATGACCCTACCGACGGGCCAAATACTCGCCGATCATCTGTCAGCAGAAGCTTATGCTGAACTGATTCGCTACGCTGCAAAAAATAATATGGACACCGGTCGCTTACAGCGATTTAAACCACAAATGATTGGCTTAATAATCACCATAGAAGAATTGCAAAAATATGGTTTAACCGCCCCTGGAGTGGATAACTATATTGGCGAAAAAGCTAGGGAGGATGGCAAGGCCGTAACGAAATTAGAAAGTACCGATGATCAAATTCGCTATATATCAACCATGGGAGAAGGCAACGAAAGTAATTTAATTTTACAAACCCTAGCCGATATCAAAGATCTACCAAAAGAACTCGATGCAATGAGCAGCGCATGGCGCTCAGGTGACGATAAGGCATTATTTGAAAGTGGCATAAAGCCCATGCTAGACGACTATCCTAATATCTATAAAAGCCTGTTAGTTGAGCGCAATAATAATTGGATGGAAAAAATAGAAAAGCTGATAGCTCAGCCAGAAGAGAAGTTTATTCTTGTGGGCGCACTGCACTTAATTGGGCAAGATGGATTACTGCAGCAATTAAAAGATCGAGGTTATCAAGTGCAGCAGTATTAAAAACTGCTGCAAACGATTTTCCGTCCGAGCTAATTATAGCTTATGCATCATTGAGGCACTTCATTATCCGGACCTGGGCCTGGAGTTGAACCCTCATCCCAAAATGTAAAGTTAGCCACAACTTGACCTGATGTATTGATCAACTCCACAACCACCTTGTAATCAACCTCAGGCTCAACCATCTCACCTATTAATTGAATATCTTGAACTTCACCTTGCACAAGATCAGCAATAGCAATTACTCCTAACAAAGCCTCGCCATCCAAAGAATACATGCGTAGCTGAGCTGTAACAGAGTCCTTTGATCGCACTGTCAAGTTGGTAGAAAATTGCGTTTCATCCGTATCATCAAAGAATACTTTACTCAATGAAGGGAAATCTTCACCGCCGTCACCAATAAGAACTCGATCCACCTCATTCCAAAGAGGGAATGTGCCCTCTTCATAGCTAACTTTCACATCATCTAATAGCCAACCACGAAAACCATTGTAAAGTTCATCCTTGGTTGAAAAAGCAAAGCGTAACTTGAAGACCTTACCAGCTAAACTATCAAGAGAAATTGGTGCTTGATCTAACCAAAGAGGTGCCTGGTTAAAACCGCTACTGGAATAAGGCAAGGATTCTAAATTATTGATTCCAACCGGATCCGCCAATGGGTTTAAGCGAGCAAATGTAATCCAATCAGCTTCACCTTCTATTTGATATTCAACTGACATTAAGTCAAAACCATTTTCATTCGGATTAACCGCTTCGATTTCCCACCAAGTTTTAAACGTTAACGCTAATGGCGCAACTTCTGCTGAAAAATCTATTCGCGGAGAAATGAGTGCTCCAGAGTTCGCACTGGTTGATGTACCACCTCCTAACACATACTCTCCTTCACCTTCTTTAGCTTCATTTAAAAAATTTCCTTCTTCAAGACTACCATTATTAGCTGTTTTTCCGTACCAACAAGCACTTAGTCCTTCAATAGGACTTGGAACTTTCCCCTCTGAAAGATCATTAGGGGCTAAAGAAACCAAATTAGCTAAATACGCTTGATTAGTAATCTCTAAACCACTTGCGTGACTGTGCCACAGGCTTTCTCCCATCGTAATTTCGACTTCATCAATACCATTGAAGTCACTGGGTAATACTTCAGAGGTCCATTCACCACAAGTAGCACCAGAAGATAACACTTCAAAGTTCTCTTCATATGCAAATGCTACCGCGTCACCACTAACTTCCTCTAACTGGACATTAACACCTGAAAAAGCGCTAAACTGAGTAAAATTTTGGTCTTCAATATTAAGCTTTTCAAAGCCATCAGCCACCACTTGCAGCGTAGCACTCTGCAAGGCAGCCAACTTGCTTTTATTTACATTAATAACAATAGAATAAAAACCATTTTCATCGGTAATCACCGTTGTAATTGCGCCGTTAGTCAAAGCTCCACCCGACAAAGCAACTTGAGCATTGGCGATGACGCCATCATCCGAATAAATAATACCTGATACTGCAACGATGATATTATTATCTGGCAACTCAGCTACATTGCCTTCTTCATCCACCGTTAAAGGGGCAGCAATTACCGCAGCGGTAGCAGCGTTCTCATCAAGGATAGTAATCAGCATGCTAATACTGATGCCTTCTTTGCAGATCTCTACCTGGTAGGTCCCTGGTATTAAGCCCTCTAATATCAGATTACCCTGCTCATCTGTCATATCCGTTAACGAGTTATCTGCAATAGTTACTTCACAGGCACTACCTTCAGCCATCGCGACTGAAAAATTAGATACTTGACTCTGGGGGGTAAAAACAACGTCCGCTGAAGTTAATGGTTTATTCAACGCATCGACAACAGAAACTGATTCAATAGATTGCTGCGTAGGAGTGAAGACCTCTTCACTCGGAGGAATTTCAGTATCTGGGTCAGAGGAACCACCACAGGCTGTGAGAATAATAGAAGCGGCAAGAATGCCTAAACCACGATATATCATAAAAAATCCATTTTTTGATTAAGGAAGGCTGACGATTATATACACTCTTCTGATTCAGATCCATTGACACCCTGCGTCAACAATCTAACATGTGATCAATTTTAAAATCATGAGAAATCTATGAAATCGATTATCACCGTTTTTACCGCCTTTTTTTTAATGTTCGCCATGGTTAGCGAAGCTGATGCTAAGCGTTTTGGTGGTGGCGGTTTCGGAAAAAGCTATAAAACTTCACCTTTTTCATCGAAAAAAGCAGCTCCTGCGAAAAAAGATCAGCAGCAGACAGGTCAAAAGAAAGGCGGCATGATGGGCGGTCTTATGGGTGGCTTATTAGCCGGTGGTCTATTCGCAGCACTATTAGGCAGCGGTGCTTTTGAAGACTTACAAGTAATGGACATGATCATCATGGCCGCCTTAGCTTTCTTAGCCTTCAAATTATTTAAAGGTTTTATGTCAGGTGGTGCACGTAGCCGCCAACAACCTTCAGCAGCCGGTTTTGGCAGTAATCAAACCCAACGTCATAACTTTGAAATGCCTCGTGATGCAGGCTCTGCTGGAGCATCTGTTCAAGCAGTACCTGAAACACAAGCAACAGGCTTCAATCAAGACGAAATCCCTTTCAATCTGCCTGAAGGCTTTGATCAACAAGGATTTATCGAGGGTTCTCTAAGCCACTACCGTACAGTTCAAGAGTCTTGGAACAAAGGCGAGTTAGAAACAATTGAAGAGTATGTAAGCCCAGAGCTATTTGCTGCGCTTTCACAGCAACGCAACAAACTGATGGTGCCACCACAAACTGAAATCATCGACCTAACTGCAGAAATCGTGCGTGCAGACCAAGCCGGTGATTCTGCTGAAATTAGTATTTTATTCCGCGGTGTGTGCAAAGACGAATTAGAAAAATCTCAAGATGGCATCTTTGATATTTGGCACTTACAGCGTGACCTAAATACCGAAAATGCAGACTGGGTAATCGTGGGTATTGAAGCTGAGTAATTATTAGCAACATTTAAACAACAGTTTTATCTAAAAGCCACTTCATTACAGTGGCTTTTTTTTGCTTTACAATAAATCAAATAATAACGACAACAAGGACTTAACATGACTATAACAACAGGCTCCATGACAATAGCTTACTGGTGTGTATTCATCGCAATTTTAATGCCCGTAGCTTTCACTGGCCTAGCAAAATTCACCAGTAACTTTAAACCTAAGCACAATCACGCTCCGCGAGAATTTTTAGACAACTTAACTGGTTGGCAACAACGTTCTAATTGGGCACAACAAAATACTCTAGAATCGATTCCTGCTTTTATGGCTGCCGTCATCATTGCTCACCAAATTGGTGGTAATCAAGACAATATCAACATGCTCGCGGTGAGTTACATCGTGATTAGAATCGTTTATGGCGCATTGTATATTGCCGATAAAGCACTACTACGCACTGTGGCATGGACCCTAGGCGTGGCTTGCATCTTAGGACTATTCTTTACTTAATAATTTTTTACCGAATAAAAAGCCGCATTCGAAAATTCGAATGCGGCTTTCACCGTATAAAAAACTTAAATAACGTTTATTACGCAGTTATTTAATAAGCAATACGCTTATTATTCTGCAAATGCTGATAACTCACATTATCACTAACAGAACCGCCACCCATTGTTCCGCAACCTAACGTCCAAGAAAGATTCAAACCATTATCAGCACCAATACAGCCTTGAGTGCCTGCAGTAGATACCAAAACACGACTCACTTGCACAACAGCACTGAAAGCATGAACTCGATCTTTGTTATTGGTATGAATAATCGCAGTATGACCTTTACCTTCAAGCTCTAGAATCTCATAAGCATGATCCAATGCCATCTTGTCATCGGCATTGCGAATAAAAGACAAAACAGGCGCCAGTTTTTCACGTAGCAAAATAGAATCGAAATCATATGGCTGCACTTCAGCCAAAACCAATTTGATATCATAATCACGTTCAATACCTGCAGCTTTACAGATATCAGCTGCTGACTGGCCAATAAACTCAGCCTGCAAACCTTTACCACTGGCAAAAATATTATCCAATAAAAGCTCATGTTCAGCAGTCGTTAATACAACAGCTCCATAAGATTGGGCATTGGTTAAAAACTCATCCGTAACCGCTTTATCAATGATGAGATTATTTTCACTGCCGCAGACAACACCGTTATCAAACGCTTTACTATTGATCACTTTTTTTGCAGCGCCTTCGATATCACTATCGTCGCAGATCCATACAGGGGCATTACCCTTACCAACACCAATCGCAGGGGTACCAGAAGAATAAGCACTTTTAACCATAGAAGGGCCGCCAGTTGCCAATATCATACTGATATCATCGTGAGTCATATAGGCATTGGTAACTTTTCGATTAGCCGCTAATTCTGGAGTTTGCACTAGATCTTCAGGAGCACCGTGTTTTTTTAATACCTGACGAATTAATTCAACAGTTCGCTCTCCGACTAAACGACCTTTACGATGAGAACTAATAATTATCGCATTACGAGATTTAAGACTGATTAGAGTTTTAAATACTGTTGTTTCAACAGGATTAGTAATTGGAATCATGCCGAAAACAATACCAATCGGCATCGATACTCGCTCGATACCATTAGCTTCTAACTCAATGGCACCATTGCCAGGTTTATTAACCAAAGAATCGGCAACGTCTAATGAACCCAACTTTATCTTTAATATTTTATGCTCAACAACACCCATACCAGACTCTTTTTGAGTCAACTGAGCCAATTCCTGAGCTTCTGAATAAATTGTTTTTGCAATGTCAGTGATGATTTCATCGACCTTATCTTCTGACCAAGATAGAAATTGCTGATGTGCCAATCTGGCCATTTCAACTTGCTGATCAACTGTCGGAATTCTTGCCATCTGCAGAGCAGCATGTTTATTTAAAGGTCTGCTTTTCTTCAAGCGGCTAATCAAAGAATCATTAAATAACTTAAGGAATTCTTGATAGGCAGACTCATCTACTTCTTGCAAATCTTCTAACTGTTTTGCTGATAAAAACAAGGCTTTTACAGGCTGAATTACTTTAGCTGACATGGCTCTAGGCTCATCAACCACTAGGCTCATGGCACCTACTAGCTCACCTACAGAATAAGGCTCTAAATCAATATCTGCATTGACATCATTGTCATAATATTGGGTTACCACCTGCCCTTCTAAGATATAAAAACAGCCATCAGGCATATCATTTTGCTTAAATAAATACCCTCCTTGTTGATAGTTTTTTTCTGAAAAATATTTTTTCAAACGCTCAAGACCATTCCCAAATGGGGATACTGCAGTGAGAACATTCATCATTTCTTCCTTAAATTTAATGTAAAGTTACTTATATGTTTTTAGAATAAGATTGCATTCTTTTATAAGAATACTTACAATTCTTACACAAAATACGCCAAAACGGAATGATAATTATTTTCACCATGGAGGGGAAATACGGCATTATAATTAGAAATCATCACAAGGGACTCGTTTTGGATAAACTACGCGTACGCGAAATAGAAAACTTTCTCGGCATCTATTCTCCTTTCTATATCAAAGATATGAAGCTCGATAATGAGAACGATGTTTTTACTATTTTATTAGATGACCTCAGTAATAAAAATAAATCCTTGGCTTCACGCTTTAAATCGTCATCCAAAAAAATAAATTATCGCTGGAAGCATATTAAATTCGGCCGCTTTGATACGATAATTGAATTCAACAGTTCAGCATCAAGTTTTGAACGCCTTACTAAACTGGTTTGCCCTGCATTTCTAGGCTCTGCAAATAAAGAGCATACAAAGCAAGTCACAGAAACGATATTATTTGCCCACAATAAAAAAATTGATGCCGATAGCATTTCTACTCTAACGGGTCTCAATCTAGATGATATTAAAAAACTCATCGTAGATAACGAAAGCTCTCAAATTAGCCAAAATACCAGTAGTTTGCTGCCACTGGAAACAGATGTAATCTGGATAAAAATAATAAACCGCGAATTCTCTCTGAAAACTAGTTTAACGCCATTACGCATGCTATTGCACAAACTAGAATTAACAGAGATCAATAGTGAAAATAGCAATACACTGCAAGAGTCAGTTGCTACTTTACGTGCTTTCTTTATCAAAAATAAAGCGAATTTAACTGAAGAATATCAACAAATTGGCGCTAAAGCTGATCGTTCGAACCCTCTTGAAAAAACAACAACTCAAAGCAAGAAATCAAATAGCCTAACCCCAAGCCATCCTGTTTGGGATAGTATTTTAACCGAGAAATTTTCGTTAATGTCATCAAACTTGGCCTTTAACTTATACATATCTCGTCTTAAAGGCCTGTATAACAAAGATTTATCTACGTCAGAAGAACGCGATATTATTATCGAGTTAATGAAGTACTTAAAGAAGAACATCAACAGCTTACGTACTGAATTAATTTCTATAAAACGCATTGCAGAAACTATCGATACAGAGCCAAAAAGCAACAATATCCCCGACAAAGATCATTCTATTTGGCAGGAGATCCTCACCGAAGAGTTTGAATTAAATAGTAGCAAACTCAACCTAAACTTATTACTGGTTAAATTAAAAAGCCAGGTATCTAAAGGAATGGAACAAGAGTCTTGCTATGAATTACAGCAATTCTTTAACGACAATTACCGCAGTCTCAGACGTGAAATTGAAATTTTAAGTACATCTAAAAGTCACGCTGTTTAGTCGCACGAATAAAATATAAGTAGGTCAAACATGAGCAATATACAAATAACATCCGAGCTAGTTGATTTAGAAAACCTAATCGAGAAAATCAATCAGCGTGAGTTTTTAATCATCGCTGCTGATGAAAAGATATTAAAGCAATTGCCTTCTGGTAATTGGATTGCGGGTAGCATCCCTTATTTCATGGGAAGTGAAGGCGGTGAGATTAGCCAAGAAAAGGCTTTTGTTAATACCATTGAAGGGGTTAATTTAAATAACCCACCACGTATCATGCCTTATGATGTGAACTCAATTAAAAATATCGCTCAAGATGCCCCTGAAAATGGCTTCACAATTACCATATTACCTGCTGGTAGTGACATCCATGCAGAATATGCAGAGAATGCTCCAAGCTATAGTAATATGTTTTTCTCACCGATTATTGGCTGGGTTGCGGGCAATCATTTAGACGATACCAATACTCAAGCCCAAGTCGGTTTTGGCACAGCAAACATGTTAATGCCAGATAAAGCCATCGCCATGCATGTTCCGTTATCTGATAGCCAATTTGCTAATATCAATATTGTGAACTTATTTGAACAAGGCGCAGGACCTAAGATCAGCTTTGCTGAAACAGGCTTTACTGCCGTAGATTGCCTGATTGATGGCGAGCCAGCTAAGTTTTCTGAGTACGTACAGAATAATAACATCGATACTCGCTTGCCTTTAGTGGCAGACTACAACGGAGTGAATATCAATGTATCGATTAAAGAAATCCTAAGCGATTCGGTTGATTTCTATGCACCAATCTTCAAAAATGTTAGCTATCAATTTGCTAACCCAATTGCAGACTACGTGAGTGAATTGGATAAATCCATTGCTAGCCAGCAGATTCCAGACACCTGTTTTTCTTTCAACTGTATTTTAAACTTTTTATATGCAGAACTAGAAAATAAAAAGACTGCTGAATTAACCGGTCCTTTTACTTTTGGTGAAATTGCTTATCAGCTACTTAACCAAACGTTAGTCTACTTAAGCATTGAAAAAGCTTAATTTTTAGCCGTTCGCATCCAGCTGACTTGTGCATACAAGATCACGGCTGCGGCGGCTGTTCCCATCGGGAAAAGCGGAAATAGCAAAATACCGTAAACCCATACCACTGTCTGCTGCCACAAACCTTGCTGCGCAATTGAACGCCTTACCAACAGATTAAATATAATAGTCGGTATCGTGATAGGAAAAAATATAGCAGAGAAACCTAGCAAGAAATTCATATTCTCTGAAACGCCTTCCGCAGGTTCTGCCGCATTAAAAACCCCCAGCATAACCCCCATAAATAATGCGATAAACACTGCAAAAATTGTAATCACATTAACGGCTACTCTTGCCGCACTCACTTTAGCCGCTAGGCTTTCTTGATCTTCCACATTCTGCATATCAAAACTCAACACCGTAAACAATCATAAGTTCATCATCTCAAATAAAGTTCTGGCTGACCAATAAAAAGGGGAAGTGAACTAGACTCACTTCCCCTTTAAACTTTCACTTATTGTACCAGTACTTATTATTAGTACTTTTTTAACGGTGGGGCACTCTGCCCAGTGAATTAAAACACTGGGTTATAAAGAAGCCGCCAATTCGCTAGCAAGTTTGATGCAACGCTTTGCATCCAACTCACCCGCAAACTCTGCACCACCTACAAGATGTAGGTTAAAGTTTTTACCCATGTCAGCATCTAATTCAGTATGCAGTTTATTCACAGATACCTGCCCTGCACAAAGAACCACATGATCAACATCTAAAATACGTGTTTCAGTTGTTTCATTACCTTCTTTACCCGTGGTGATAGTGATGTGTAAACCTTCATCATCTACCTTATCGTATGAAACGCCACCGATTGTCTCAACGCCCTTCATCTTAACAACGGCGCGGTGAACCCAACCAGAGGTTTTATTCAAACCTTTACCGAAGCTAGAAGCTTTACGCTGCAGCATGTAAACCTCACGTGGAGATTCTTCAATATCCATCGGGTTCAAGCCACCACGGTTTGTATTAGTCGCGTCAACGCCCCACTCTTTCATCCAAAGCTCTTTGTTCAACGTCAGCGATGGACCTTCGTGGGTTAAATATTCACACATATCATAACCAATACCACCCGCGCCCATTACCGCAACGCGCTTACCAAGCTCCATACCTTTATCTAGAACCTGTTGGTAAGTCACAACCTTCTCGTGATCAACACCAGGCATATTCGGCACACGAGGAGCTACACCTGAAGAGATAACAACTTCGTCAAAGCCCGCTGCTTTAAGCTGAGCCGCATCAACATAAGTATTCAATTTCAAATCGATATTCAAGACTTCGATCTGCTTTAAAAAGTAACGAATAGTTTCCAAGAATTCTTCTTTACCCGGAATCTTACTGGCGTAATTAAACTGGCCGCCAATTTCAGCACGAGCTTCAAACAAGGTAACTTCATGGCCACGCTGCGCCGCAACCGTTGCACACGCCAAACCAGAAGGACCGGCACCCACAACCGCAATTTTCTTAGCTTTTGATACTGGTGTGTATAGCAATTTAGTTTCATGACCCGCACGCGGATTAACCAAACAACTAGCACGCTTCATTTGAAAGGTATGATCCAAACAGGCTTGGTTACAGGCGATACAGGTATTAATCTCATCCGCACGACCTTCAGCGGCTTTATTAACCCACTCAGAATCCGCTAAAAACGGACGTGCCATAGAAACCATATCGGCCTTGCCAGAAGAAATAATATCTTCAGCCACATCTGGCATATTAATACGGTTAGAAGCAACAACAGGAATGCTCAACTCTTGCTTAACACGCCCGGTAATATCAACAAACGCAGCACGCGGAACAGAGGTCACAATGGTAGGAACACGGGCTTCATGCCAACCAATACCGGTATTAATAATGTTAATACCGGCTTTTTCTAATTCTTTCGCTAGCTCAATTACTTCCTCGATATCAGAGGCATCTTCTACCAAATCCAACATAGACATGCGGAACATCAAGATGAAGTCAGTACCCACTTCTTCACGAATCTGACGAACGACTTCTAATGGGAAACGCATACGGTTCTCATAAGACCCCCCCCACTCATCAGTACGCTTGTTGGTACGCTTATTTAGCATCTGAGTAATGAAGTAACCTTCACTGCCCATAATCTCAATACCATCATAGTTCGCTTTCTTGGCTAATTTAGCGCAGCGAACATAATCACCAATAGTCTTAGTAATTTGCTTAGAGCTTAATTCTTTTGGTTTGAACGGAGTAATCGGCGACTTAACAGCAGAAGGCGCAACATTAAGAGGTGTATAACCATAACGACCCGCATGAAGAACTTGCAACAAAATTTTACCGTCTTCCGCATGAACCGCTTTCGTTACCTTCTTATGAAAGTGAACCTGCCAGCCATGCATTAACTTAGAACCAAACGGAAGCAAATCACCGGCGCGGTTAGGAGAAAAGCCACCAGTAACCAACAGACCACAGCCGCCACGGGCACGTTCAGCGAAATACGCCGCCATCTCTTCGAAATGCCAAGGACGATCTTCTAGGCCAACATGCATAGAACCCATGATGACGCGGTTCTTTAACGTAGTGAAACCAAGATCTAGTGGTTCCATAACGTGTGGGTAATGTGGATTCTGTGCTTGAGTCATGTTTGCTGACCTTTTTTGAATTTGGGAGTGTTTAATCTATGCAACCAATATAGGGGGGAAGGAGCAGTAGGTAAATGATTAACTATTGCAATTTAATACCTTTGTATGACATTTCAGTAATCAAAAACCGTAATGTAGCGCCGCAAAAGAAAGCTGTAATGATAGAGCTATGATTGACACCCTCAAATAATTGCGCATTTGAATTCCAAACACGCTTAGCGTAAATTCTAGGCCAGACTATCTTTCATCATGAAGTACACTAATGCTTACCAGATTTTTTATCCGCTCCCCGCTGTTTATCCTGCTCATCACATCTCTGATAGCAATATTATGTCCTCGCGCTCTCGCACAAGAAAGCAATGAGAAAGACCCTGTAAAAAACGATGCCGAGGACCAATGTAAACGGTATAACTCATTCGTCTGGGAAAACGATATCATAGCAGCCGATGATGGTGGCTATTCTAATGGTTTTGCCTACAGCTGGGGCTATGCTGATATTCAATGTAGCGACGCATGGGTAAAAAAAATAGACTCTTGGCTCACTGACGTTAGCCGGCTTCACGGACAAAAAAATAGTGGCAAAACCCCCTACACCTTTCAATTAGCCCATGTCATGTCGACCCCCAGTGATATTGAAGATCCTGAGCTGATTCCAAATGACAGACCTTATACCGGCTTAATGTTTAGCGCCCTCAACATTTTCCATCACGATGAAAAATCAGCCACCCATTATGAACTATTACTCGGTGCTGTCGGCCCTATAACTCAAGCAGAAGAGATACAATCATTCATTCACAGAGCCATCGGAATTAGTGAACCCGAGGGTTGGGAACACCAGACCAACAATGAACTGGTATTCAGACTCGGTATCGATAAAAGCTGGAAACTTCATGAAGGTTCATTCTTCAAGAGTTACGAATCAGACCTGATAGGCATGAGTGATATTAAAGCAGGGAATTTGAGCAGCGATATCGGTGCAGGACTAAGCTACCGCATAGGTAGAGGACTAACCAAAAGTACCTCCAGTCATAGCATCATACCCGGAAGATCAACTCCAGTACTCATGTTAAAACCTGGAGATTGGGCGCTATTCTTTACCCTCTATGGCAATTATGTATTTAATAATATTGTAATCGAAGGCAATACTCGACAAGAGAGTCATGGCGTCCCTCTAATTAACGAGCAGCTGCGCTATACCCTTGGTGGCTATTATCAATTTGAAAGCCATGGCTTTTCAGCCTCACTACATCAATCTTCTGAACAGTTTGAAGGGCTTCATGAAAATACACTGTTTCTAACGCTAGGCTTGTCGTACTAAATTTTTATCATGGTAATTAGGGTGGGCATAAGTATTACATATGGATATTATTAGTTACTATCTTACTCACAAAATTAATAACTGATATTTTCATGACTAAATTAATAACTGCTGCAATAACTTCATGCTTACTTCTTTTAGCTAATGCATCTTTTGCCAATGACGACCTTAATGATTTAGTCGTAGCCCATCAAAAAATGCTGCTGCTGTTAGAAAACGCTCAAGAGCTCGATCCATTAGATAAACATGTTCATAGCGCGCGTAATTTTTATGTTCAAAAGAACCATCACCTCGAACATATATTCGCTCAAGCAGATCAAGAATCCGAAAACATAAGCAACCAACAACTGCTACCGACCACCCAATCATTTATAGAATATTATAAAAAAACCAGCACATTATTAGAAGGCGATAAGCTTGCCTTTGCTGATTTAGCCGATGAACTTTTAATGCTAGAGCAAGAACGCAATTTTCCTAGCCAAGGCTTAATCGCTTTAAAGCAAATAAATGCTGATATCAACCGTTTGTCTAATCTATACCGTGAAGAGTATCGCCGAGTGCTGAAAAAGCTCGGTAAACAGCGCGGTACTAAAGAATTGTGGCAATCCTACATGGGTCAACTAAACCAACTCTATAAAGAGGAAGATCTACTAGGTGAAGTAGAGAAAAATCCAAATTTAAATTTCGAAAAGACACGTGGTAGCAGCTTAGTAAAAGATAAGAAAGACCAATTAAGCGGCAAATTAGCCCCCTTAATCTGGGGTAATGGCTTACCAGAGAAAACCGTTGTATTAACTTTCGATGATGGCCCACATAGATTAAGAACAGCCAAAATACTCGATACGCTAAATACCTATGGTGTTAAAGGTTATTTCTTTGCTGTCGGTAAAAATCTAGGCTCTGTTAACTCAAGCACTAACGGCCAAGAGGTTAAGCTGCACAAACGTAATAAACATATCATTAAACGCATTATTCAAGAAGGTCACATACTAGCCAACCACAGCTTTAGCCACAAAGAATTAACCAAGCTGAGTAAAGAAGACAAAATTATTGAACTAGGCAATACCAATAAGTTAATTAAAACCTCTACCGGCTTTGATAATTATCTATTTCGCCCTCCATACGGTTCGAAAAACCAAGAACTTGAAATCATAGCCAAGGAACAAGGACTATCGAATATAATGTGGAATGTTGACTCAATGGACTGGGCCGACCCCATTCCAGAATCAATCAATCAGCGCGTATTCAAAATCTTAGATAAGAAAAAACGTGGCATATTGTTATTCCACGATATCCATAAGCAAACCGTCAATGCACTTCCCGCTTTATTAGAGGGTCTCGCCCAACGCGGTTATCGAGTAGTAACCGTTGATGGTTCCCCGTTTTCCCAAGGTCATAGTGGTATTCCAAAACTACCCGAACAAAAAGCACCCGAACTTTATAAAAAGAGCTGGGCCGTAGTTATTGGTGTGAATAAATACAAACACTGGCCAAAACTCGATTACGCCGTCTCTGATGCGACGAGTATTGCGCAAAAGTTACATGAAAACTTTGGCTTCGAAAAAGAAAATATCATTGAGCTCTATGATGAAAAAGCGACTCGAGATAATATCGCGGAAGTATTGGGCTATACCTTAGCCGACCCGAAAAAAATCGGCAAAGATGATCGCGTCTTCATTTTTTACGCAGGCCATGGCGCAACCCGCGCATTACCCAGCGGTAGAAATTTGGGCTATTTAATTCCCGTTGATGCTGAGTTTGACAAGTTTCAGACTAAAAGTATTAGCATGAGCATGTTGAATGATTTTTCTTCTTTAATACCCGCTAAACACGTCTATTTTGTAATGGATAGCTGCTACAGCGGCTTAGCACTGACACGCGCAGGGGGCGGAAAGCAGAGCTATAACTATCTAGAGCACATTACTAATCGTACTGCACGACAAATCATCACCGCAGGAGGCGCTGATCAAGAAGTATCCGATGGTGGCCCAGGTGGACATTCAGTCTTTACTTGGACCCTTCTGCAGGCTCTGGATGGCAAAGCCGATAGCGATAATAACGGCTATATCACCGCCTCCGAAATAGGCACTTATGTTTCCCCTGTCGTTGCCAGCTATGCGCCACAAACTCCAGCGTTCGGCAACTTACTCGGTAGCCAAGGCGGCGACTTTGTTTTTAAGCTGAATCAAGATACAAAAGAGCGCAGTCAGCTTAAAGAGAAACAAGAACAGGCACAGATATTAGCAGCAAATACGAACAATCTATCAGGAGCAATTGAGCGCCCATTAGAATTACAAAAAACCCGCAGTGCTAATAGCAACGCCACTCCTGAGAAAGAGCTCTCATTAAAAGGCAATAAACGTGTTCAAGCTGCTAATAAAGCCGATGCAGAGGCGTTAAAACTATTCAGAAATGGAGACTTAGTTTCTGCAGAAAAGAAATGGGCCAAAGCCGTTAAGCTGAATCCCTATAACATTAATATCGTGAATAACTATGGTTTTGTACTAGATAAGCTTGGTCGTAACGAAGAAGCACTGATCTGGTATTACCGCACGGTAGAATTAGACCCTAAGCGCACACCTATCTACCTGAACTTAGGAGATATGATGGTAAAGCTGGATAAACCCGCTCTGGCGATTCCTTATTACCAGCGTTACCTGCATTTATATCCATCCTATAAAAAAGCGAATGAATTGCAGGAAAAGATAGAACAATTATCGGCCGAGACTAGCTTCGAACTCTAATGGTGAATTCTAGCCAGTATTAATTCCGCTTCAACCGCGGTGGCGGCATCATTAGAAGGTGTCGCCATTTCAGTATTCCTTAAGCTCACCCTGCCCCCATGCAATTGAGCGATTTCATTAACAAGACACAGTCCTAATCCAGAACTCTTTCTCCCCGTCGATGGCCTGGGTGTTGAGAAGAAACGCTCAAATAGACGAGACAGTGCGTACTCAGGTATAGGCTTGCCTTGATTAACAATCCTCAGCTCAATTTCAGATTTAGAGCCTTGTAAGAAAATTTCAAGTACAGCATCATTAAAACTAAAATCGATCGCATTATCTAATAAGTTACGTATCGCCATACGTAATAAAAACTCATCTCCATTAAGAAAACCATCAAACTCTTCTGATTTTCTTAATACCAAGCGAATATTTTTATTGGCTAATAAAGCCTGAAATGACTTAATTTCTTCTTCTACTAGAGCCTCTAAATCAAGTCTTTTAAATACCTGATGCTGCTGATTCTCAATGGAAGCCAACAGTAATAAACGTTCAATTAATTGCTTAGATCTCAGCACTTCAGTTTCTATATTATTAATAAACTGCTGCTTTTTCATACTATCAAGATCTGCTTCCAATATTTGAGCAGATGCAGAGATAGCCGATAATGGAGTTTTCAGCTCATGAGTTAAAGTATGCACATACTGCTCTATATAGGCCTTACCATCTAACTCCTGACGCATTTTATGCAAGGTATCAGCAAGTTTATTAAAACTAGGATCAGAGAATTTAAGTTGTTCTACCGCTTTACCTCCACGTATTTGATTAACGTAAGCAGTTAAGCGCTTTAACATCCTATTAAACCAGCTTGTCAGGATGAGCCCTAATATTACTAAAGTTAATAATACCCCTCCCCCCATTAGTAATATTTTAGATTGCGCTGGGCCTATGAATTGTTGAACACCTTGGTGGGGCTGTATTAATGTAATCACCCCGATAAGTGTATTATCAAACATAATCGGTGCAGCAACATACATAGACCCCGTTAAATCATTCTCAGGGTCGACACGAGTAGTACGAGCACCATACTTCCCCGCCAGAGTACGACTAACATCTAGCCAACGTGAATAATCCTTTCCCTGCTGACTTTTATCTCTGGAGTGAAATAAAACTTGGCCTTCAATATCTGTAATATAAAAATCTAAATTGGTTTTCGTTTTTCTATGAGACCATATCTTCGCATCCAGCTGTCTCTGATTAAACAATTCAAAGATTTTTTCAAACTGCTCTAGCCCCTTCCCCTCCCTAACCAAATAGGGGGCCACAAACTCTGCCATTAGGTTTGCACTGTCTACTAACGTTTCTTCACTCGCCTGACGGATACTCGGTTTTATATCATCATAAAATATATTAAGAATTAAAATCATCGAGCATGAAATTAAAGCGAGATACAACAAAGACAATCGTAAAAAGATACTCACCCTAAGACCTCTTTATCATTAAAACTATAGCCTAACCCGTGGTGAGTTTTTATCGGCTGAACCTTATCATTTATTCTCTTTAGCTTGGCGCGTAAAGTTTTAACATGGGTATCAACCGCACGTTCAAAACTACGTTCTGGCTCGTCCCAAACTTTCTGCATAAGCAGTTCGCGACTAAATACACGATTAGGACTTTCGATTAACGTTTTAAACAGTAAAAATTCATACCGTGTTAAGTCTAGAGCTTGATTGAAGTAGATAATCTCTAAAGTTTTATCATTGATCGAACAATTCCCTAACCTTTTAACATCCGCAGAACTCGAAGCAATTTCTGAACGACTATAGCGTTTCAATATTACCTTAATGCGACTAGAGACTTCCCGTAAACTAAAGGGCTTAGTAATATAATCATCGCCACCTATTTCAAGGCCAATCAGCTTATCAACCTCTTCTTGCCGTGCGGTCAAAAAGATAATCGGTAAATCTATCTTAGCTTTAATCATTTTACATAAATCAAAGCCGTTAATATCAGGCAAACCAATGTCGAGTATCACTAAATCTATTCGCTGCTTATCCAATACATTTAATGCATCAGACCCTAAGTGACTCCAGTGAACCTCATAACTATCTTGCTCTAATGAAAAAATGAGTGCATCGGCTATCGACTGTTCATCTTCTACCAATAATATTTTTTTAGCTTTCATATAATACCGTTCGCTTAAATCCGGCTGGCTGTAACCACTAAGCGTAAAGGCCCGTTCATCTGCAGTGAATTAAAAGGGTAACAGGTAATCAACAGCAACTCATCATTATCCGCTAGCGGTAATTGATATTTCCCAGAATCAATGACTTCCACCCCAGAAACCTGATAAGAATGACGACCAACAATACTCTCTAGCTGTACCGAGTCTCCCACCTTTATAGTATCAAGAAATGAAAAGTGTGAATCCTTATGCCCAGCAATCATCACCTGCCCAAACTTCCCAGGCTCAGTGCTTTCCTGCATATGGCCAGGACCAAATGCTAATGCCTGACCAGTGGCACTAGAAAGTACATAGACAGGATCATTATCAGAAACTTTTAGCTTGGCGACAGGCCAAAAATCGGCCCAAGCCCAAGGAGTATGTATTTGCTCTGGGGCCATTAAGGTTTCTGTCCATGCTTGCTCAATCAATACCTGTGCGACCACTGCCTTTATCTGTAGCCAGTTAGCATAGGCAAAAGTCGTTAAGCCAAACCCTATAAGCAACGTTGAAAGCAGTACTCGCGCACCATTAGCAGTCATTAGATAACTTTCCTTTTACAGCGTAACAACACACCTAGAAATGCCAACAGTATACTTAGAACATATAAGGGCTGAATACCTAATGAGGTTGATGGAAACTGAGTCCCTTTAGGAATTAGATTATCCACATTAGATTGTTTTAAGGCTTGCCCTGGTAGACGAGTGATTGCCTTATCAACCGCTATAAAACTGGTATAAGGGGTAAGGATTGTATGGCGCATTGATAACGCAATAACCTGCTGTTTAAGTCGATCCTGATCCCCTTGCTTAAGGGTCATTTTATCGGTTAAAGCTTCAATTTTTGCTTTACCCCACATTTTAGCAATGCCCTTAGATTGCTTCAGTTTCATCGGTATAGTCTGCTCAAACTTAGTACCCGCTTGCATACCTTTTATCGTCAATTCATTTTTTTTGCTGCCATCAAGATCACTCAACTTAAGCATAACCTTTACCGGCTCACCAAAATACACATCTGGAATAGATTCAGGCTCAACCGCTAATATGTTGCCTTGAGAATCAAAGATTTCTATATCTTTCATCGCGGGCTTACTGATCTTGCTAAACATTTCCTGCATAGTGCTGCTCACCTGATCAATCTTACTTATCTGCACAAATGTCCCTTTACCAAACTTAGAAACCTGGCGAAACAGGTGCTGATTAGGCGCAGAGCCAATGGCAATACTAAATAAGCGGGCGCCGCCTAAATATTGATTAATGCTATTAATTAACTCATTTTCATTACCAACAGCGCCATCGGTAATAAAAACCACCTGCTTCATTCGCTCTTCAGCATCGATAGGCGACCTCAATGCTTGCAATAAAGCAGGTTTCATTTCAGTCCCGCCATTGGCTTCTAACGACTTTATAAAATTGTGCGCTGCAGATTTACTCTGCGGATTAAGGTCTTTGCTGTGCTCAAATAACATCGAATAATCAGAGTTAAATTCGATAATATTAAAACTATCCCCAGAGTTTAAAAGTTCAACGGCCTCCATCAGTGCAGCTTTTGCCTGGCGAATAGACTGTCCCCCCATAGAACCCGAGGTATCAATAATAAAAATAACCTCTTTATTTAAAATTGTTTGATCATAATCAGTGCCAGCAGGTGTTAGCATCAGCATGGCATAATGCTCTGCCACAGAAGGCATTTCTAATTCAGGCTTAGGGGAAATACTTTCAACAAATAAACCAGGCTCTAGCTCAGCATTATCCTGCTGCCAAGATAAGTGAAAATCACTGTCCATCGGTTCGAATCGTTTAGCCAAAAGAATTGTCTTTCCATTTTCCTCACGATCAATAATATTCACACCATGGCTCGTGCTAACAATATCCTTAATGCTAAAACCTGGATTCAGGCGAATATTTAATTCGATGGGATTCTTTATATCTTCCGCATTATTTTCATTAAAGGTAAAGCCTGGATTACTAAAGAAATTTTTTGCCGATTCCTTTAACTCAGAAGTCATAGAGCGAGAACTAGGGTTAAAGCGTGGAGTCAGAGTCATAGGAAACATCAAACGATACTGCGTCCCCTTATCAGTCGAAGTAAAATCAATGCTATTTACATAGCTCATGTTAATTTCAATAACCTCACCTGCAGGAATATTGGTTACCGCCATACGGAAAAGATTCGGCCTATCTTGCGATAATAAAGCGGCCTTCTTACCTTCACGCTGAGCCTTTTTGAATATCTTTTTTGCTTCTTCCTTTTCTTTAATCTTCCCTTGAATAACTCGACTACCTATTTTAATAGTCAAACTGTCTACAGTTGCCGTATCAGGCAGTGGAAAAACATATTCTCCAGCAACAAAACCAGCACTGGTATTCAAAAATCGCTGCTGTACTTGGGTATGGGCGATTAAGCCATTAACCTCAATATCAACCCTAGCTGCCAAGGATAACGCTTGTACCGAGTTACCTTGATTATCGTGAATGATAAAGTCACTACCACCGACTGCATTATTAGAGCCGTCAGCCTGAGCTAGGCAAGAGATTAGTAAAACAGAAAAAGTGATATAACGTATAAATGATGAGTTCATGATGTTTCCCCTTATTGTTGCAACCAGTATTGCAAAGCAATTTGAGGAATTTTTGAGCCAAATGTGAGGTTTATGTGAAGTATCAATTTAAAGATATGATTTATAGCGCTAAGCTAGATTGAGATAAAATCTGAACTATCTGATGAGTATCGCTTCAGATAACTAATGAATATTGAAAAAATCAGATGAATATCCGATGAACAATTAACTAAAAGGACGTTTAGAATGAGAAACATTCGTTTATCGCTAATAACTGGGGTTTTAAGCCTATTTGCCGCAACCCATGCCTTAGCCGACCACAAGCACAGCAATACAATCCCCTATAATAGCGACGCCGTTCAGCAAGCTATGCAGGGAGATCACCGCTCGGCAAAAAACATTGCCCGTAACCAATATCGCCATCCCGATAAAACCCTAGAATTCTTTGGCCTTACACCGAATATGAGCGTGGTAGAGATCTGGCCGGGTGGCGGCTGGTATAGTGAAATTCTAGCCCCGGTATTAAAAGAACAGGGTCACTATTATGCTGCGGGCTTTTCTTTAGAAGCCAAGCGCACTCCCGCTTGGCGAAAAAAGTATCAGCTTAAATTTAATCAAAAAATAAAACAATCACCCGATATTTATGGCAAAACAATCGTCACAGACCTTTCTATTCCAGAACGTCCTGACATCGCCCCAGAAGGCTCTGCCGACTTAGTTCTAACCTTCCGTAACGTCCATAACTGGATGAAAGGTGAGTATGCCCAAGAAGTATTCGATTCAATGTATAAAGCGCTAAAACCTGGAGGCATTCTAGGCGTAGTAGAACATCGTGCAAAACCAGGCACCAGCCTACAGGATATGATTGATTCTGGTTATGTCACCGAAGCTTATGTTATTAAACTCGCTGAAAAATCAGGTTTTAAACTCGACAAAAAAGCAGAAATTAATGCCAATGTAAAAGATAATACCCAACACCCTAAAGGCGTGTGGACATTACCACCGACTCTTAGACTAGAAGAAAAAGACCAAGATAAGTATTTAGAAATTGGCGAAAGTGATCGTATGACATTGAAGTTTATTAAGCACTGGCCTCAGCCGTTTGGCTAAGCCGCTATTTATGCCTACTTTTTCCTGCATGATTTTTATGAACAGTTATCTTGTTTAAAGTTGTTTTTTTAAAGATGTTTTTTTCAAAATAGCTGTGCATAAAATCCTGCAAACGTTTAGCCCTAGCACTCAATAGCTTGCCAGTAGGCCATACTGTATACAGATCACGGTTTGGCCCCTGCCAAGAATTTAATACCTGCACTAAGTCCCCACGATGAATTAAGTGATTAACCTCACTGGTCGGTAATAATGAAATGCCCAGATCATCACATACCAATTGAGCCACCAACTTCACATCGTTCACTAACGTCGAAAAACGCGGGCGAACTTCCTGTTTTTTAGCATTCTCAATATTCGACATGCACCAGATCGACAAAGTATTAGTGCCGATTAAACGATGCTGTTCAAGTTCTGCAAGGTTTTTCGGTTCACCATTAATCGCTAAGTATTCAGGGCTCGCAACCAAGACTGTTTGCAGCGTTCCCAATCGTTTTTGATGCAATAATGACGACTCTTGCGGCCCAATACGAAGCGCGATATCTGCCCCAGACAAAATCATATCGTCCACACCATTACTCAAATTCAATTCCAGCTTAATATCAGGATAAGCCTTAATGAAACCCGACCACATAGGCTGTAGCAAACCGGTAGAAATATTCGTTGGCGCCAAAACACTCAATGGCCCAGCTAACGTATTTAATTCAAAACTGAGTTGCTGCTGAGTCTGTTCTAACTGCTCTACAAGACCAGCATAAGCTTGATAAAAGCTCTCTCCCTCTGGGGTTAATACAAACTGACGCGCAGAGCGATGAATAAGCTTACGTCCTATAGAATCCTCCAACCGCTTTAAACGCCGAGTGACCGTCGCCGCAGGCAAAGCCAACTTAGTCGCTGCCAACGCCAAACCTTGCTGCTGCACTATGTGTACAAATAAAACGATATCGTCATACATGATTTCATATCTGGCATTAATGATTGATTAAATCAGCATATATTCCAAATATGAAAGCGTCTATCTTTAATTAATCACATTCAGACAGCGGAGACAATCATGACGACAACAGAACATTCAACCAATCCAACTACAGATTCTGCCAATAAGCTATGGATCAGCGCTGGCTTAGAAGTCACTGCTGGCAACTCCCCTAGTGACGTTCGAGCCGCTCTTCTAGCGCTGCAAAAAGAAACAGTGAAAGAACAAGGCTGCATACACTTTGACCTACTTCAGCATAAGGATAATCCCAGCCAATTTACGTTGTGGGAAGAATGGATAAACGAAGACGCGTTAAACCAACACTTTCAAGCAGAGCATACCAAAGCGTATTTAGCACAATCACTCACCGACGTGATCTATATCGAGAAGTTGGAAAAATTGACATGATTCATCGCATATTTTTTTCGCTACTCATGTCATTACAGCTGTCATTTCTAATGACCGCATGGGTCACTTGGATCAATCTAGGTTGGTCGAGTGAATACTACCAGCAGTGGTTGCATGCTTTTATTTTAGCCTGGCCCGCAGCGGCATTAATATCGTTATTCAGCGCACCAGAAATTCACAAGCTGGCAACCGCATTAAGCAATAAAGTTAAAATAAAAGTTAAATCGAAAGTAGAACTAAATCAAAAGCAGAACTAAAAGGAAAGGATCATGAGCATTCAAAGAAAGAACTATTCGGAGCTAGGAGAAGTCCTCGGCCCTTATAGCCACAGCGTAATTCATCAAAATACCCTTTATACCTCGGGCTTAACCGCGTTTGGTAGTGAAGTTCAAAAGAAAGGGATAGCAGCACAAGCTCGCGCTATATTTTCTCAACTCACTCTCATTTGCCAAGCGAATGGTGTAACGATTAAAAACTTAATAAAAGTAACACTGTTTGTTAGTGACCTGAGCGAAATGGAAAGTCTAAGAACAACGCTATTTGAGCTTTATGGTGACCATATTCCAGCAAGTTCACTGATAAAAATAGACGAATTATTTTCAGAAGATTTGAAAATAGAAATCGAGGCCATTATTGGGCTAAATTAATAGATAGTAATATGACCAACACGGGGCTCATTACCACACCCTGATTTATAATCAGGGTTAAAATTAACCTTTATATTTCGGCCACTAACCAACGCTGCCAATGCAACGGAAGAAACATCATCATCACCTTCAATATCCTGGATACGAAAACGTTTGGTTAAACCTGAAGTATTTTCTTTAATTATCAAAGTACGGCAATTAGGCGTTGAATGCCCCTCGGTAGAAATCACCTTAGCCAACTCAGTTGTATCAGAAAGAGCACTTGCACTAAAAACAGACAGCATCATCAAAATAAGATAGTACCTCATTCTATTCTCCCCCAATCCCAGCTTTCAACAACACTATAAACAGAACATTCTCCTGTTCCTCTAGCATAAACAGGGCTCTTACTTGCCTGTGCGGCTAAAACAAGCGACATTATCGCCTTGCCTTCAAGAGTATTAACATTAAACGCTAACTCCCTCGTATGGGTTGAACAAGGTGGTAAGCCCCCTTCTGAAACTAGAGGTTTATTAAAGCCTACATATCCCTTACCAGATGCATCAGCACGAACCTTTTCAACTAAAAAAGAGTTCGCAATACCAACAGCAGAAACATGCCCACTAACAATGAATAGTCCAAGTAAAACTGCAATATTTATAGTTTTCATTATTTTGCTATCCATCCATAATTCCAGTTTTCCATTACCCCATAAAGTGAGCAACTTCCCGAACCGGCCCCAAATACGTCTCGATGACTCACCTTAGCAGCCAAAACAATCGCTAAAATTGCATTACCAGCTTCAGTTTTAGTATTAAAGGCTAAAGTATCCGCATAAGCAGGCTGAGTGCATGAGGGTAATGTTGAATTATCCTTAGCCTGTAATGGCTGATCAAACTGAACAAGACCTTTACCGTTATGATCAACCCGAACAGCTATAACCTGATAATAATTAGCAACACCGCCTGAATATGAGAGCGACGAGAATACTAATATAAAAACCGATATAAAGATTCTCAAAGAGAAATTAAAGGAAGTAATATATTTCATTTTGGTCTACTTAATGATTCGAATCATGGTTGTTACATCGTACAATCCACTACATGTTTTTTCATCGAGCCTGATTATAACTTTCTTATCACCCATAAAAGCAGCTAGCGCAGTACTATACATAGCAGCACCTTGGTGATCAGTCATATCCCATACAGCATACAGGCTACTATCACACCCATTTACAGAAATACGGCTGCCACAAATACGTAAGAAGGCTCGATCTCCAGTTGATTCAGACTGTAAAGCACAAATACTAACTTCTTGATCAAGAGAAAAAGCGGTACTACAAGAAAAGGCCATAATACTGAGCAAAAATGCTCTTAATATTTTCATAATAAATAATCCATTAAAATCATCTGACTTGATAGGTTCCCTAATTTCGGCGAGTATACGTTTAGAGCCTCATGAATTCAAACTGGATATCCATCATCATTGACATAAACATTCATTAAAGAAAATCTAATCAAGTTCAACTAACGTAAGAGTACACATTTTGCTTTCTTCGTCTTGAGTATAATCAATTCTAGATACCATTGATTTTGATGACTTAGCGGCAAGCAACATTGAATATGCTGATCGACCAAAATCAGTACTGCTTTTAAAATAAATAGGCCCGTACTTACACGTTAATGACATACCGTCATAATCAAAATAGATATTCCCCCCTTGAACACCTAAGCGGTTAATCATCTTATTCTTATCCATTGCCGAAATAGCCTGCATAGAAAAAGCCAAAATTAATATAAAACTTATTAATACTTTCATGAAATCCTCCTAAAAAATCATTATACTAGCGCCATTATTTTATGACATAAAAATATGTCAACGAAAGGAGTCATATAATGAAGAAATTACTACTATTGCTGATCGCATTTTCATTACCAACTTACGCGGGTTGGTCCAAAACAGGCAGCATCACAAGCATAACCTCCCATAATGGCTTTCATCTGATCAATAGCACCATAACGGATGATACCTGCGGAACTGCAGGTAAATTTTACTGGCCCACAGACGACAATGATGCCAAAGATATGTTTGCATTAGCATTAGCGGCGTATATGGGTGGTAAAAAAGTAGCCGTCGTTTATAGCGCTGAAACGCCAGAGTGCATACTATCAGCATTCATCAAAGCAACTCATCTAACCATAAAAGATAAATAGAATTTTTATAATACGAAAGGAATCTCGGATGCATAAACACATATTATTCATTACCTTACTCATATTCGCACTGCCTACACTCTCTGCTGAAACAGAAGAGAGCATTATAGGTAATGTCACACGTACTATCACAGGCATGGGATGCCACTTAAACAATACCACTTGCTATATCAATGTGAACGAACCTGTAGGAATACCTGGGGAATGTAAAGGAACAAGCATCCGCTGGAGGAAAGACGCTGTTAATGGTAAAGAAATATTAAGCATGTTCCTTGCAGCACAAATGGCGAACAAACAAGTTGGGTTGTTTATTAATAACGTATGCTTTTCGGGTGATGGAAATTACCCAACTTTTGGGTATATGAGTGTTAAAAATTGAATTGGTGCTATATATGAATAACTATAAATTTATTTTTTCCTTTATAATCGCAACATTTTCTATTTCATCTTACGGCGCTTGGCAGCCAGCTAATAGCACCGTCGTTATTACACAGATAGTCGTTGAAGGAAGTGCAGATACATCGAGAATATACATAAAGACAACTCCTCTCTTAGATGCTGGTTCATGCACAAACTCCAGCGGTGCAAGCTTAATTAGACTCTCACAAAAAAATGTAACAGCAGAATCAAAACCTTTAGTTAACCAGCAATTATATTCAGCAGCACTAACGGCCTACACAACAGGCAAACCCGTTCAGTTAAATATTTCGACTTGCGACGACTGGGATAGACCTCAAGCAATATCAATATGGATGAAATAATGCGATATACAATCACTTTATTATTCATTACCAGCCTAGTCACAGGTTGTGGTGGCAGTTCCTCTAAAGATTCACCACAAGAACAATCAGCCAATACTCAACCCGTTATGAATATCGATATTCCTGTGTCTTTAAAAGGAAGGGAATCCACCCCCGAACTCGCATCACTCAGTGCGAGCAACGGTGATACCATTGTATTGAACTCAACGATTCATGGATCAAAAGAAGGCGGAGAAGATTTTGAAGTATTTTTCGAAGCGCAAGACCAGCAACATGTTTTGATTCAACCAGTAACTTACGAAAGATATGATCCAAACTTGATTTTCGTAACTTCTGTAGACATTAATCCCTATGAACGTTACATAGATAATAACAGAAACGAAGTGAGCTTCATTGCTAGCAACAGAAAATACCGCACCGAGTATATAAGTAAAGAACCACTAGAATTTTCACTCAGAATAATGGAAGCAAGCCGAGAGAGCATGGGCTTCAGTGAACACGACTACCTAATCAAAGTCGAAGGTCAATTTAAGTTAGACTGCACTGGTGAAGAAACTCTCATCACGTCTGAATCTGAAAATCTGGTGATCAACTGGCATAAAGGCGAATTCCTGAAATTAAGTGATAATGCTGCGTCACATAGAAGCAACTTCTCTGTTCGTGACGAGACTTCATTTGATATCACGCGTTTTGAAGGTGATGAAAGTGATGGTTACTCAAAGGACTATCAACATTATGTAAGCATATCTCTAGAAGACAATCACAAAATCTCATACAATTTCACAGAAACTTTAAGATATGGATCGGGGGAAACACGCGAAATATGTACAACCACTTATAAGTCTGAAGGTGAAATAATCTTATAGGCCAACGAAAACGAGTGAAATAAAAACACAAAAATTAGCCAGCGCTACTTAGTTAACGAAACATCAACTTACAAGTAGCCAACCCCGGAGGCCTTTGATAATGAAGGCTTTCACAAGCCATCCGCAAACTGCTCTCACCGCCCACAAATGGACTAAAGCAGCCTTCAAAATTCGAAGTCACAATCAAGGCACAATCCAATCAAGGGGGGTAATCAAGGGGGTCAGAGTCTTTTAATCAAGGGGGTCAGAGTCTTTGATTCTTTAAAAACCCTAAAGACTTACGATCCCCTCCATGCTTATCACGACAAATGCCTATTTTCTCTGCTATCTTTCGCTTAAAGCGATCATCGCCTAGCACCCAGTCTTTTTGAAGCGCTTCTCTTATTTCCTCTAAATCCAATTCGGGCATTAATCCTTGAAACAAATTTCGATAAGCCTGCTGTCTTTTCTCACTATTTTCATCAAGTTTTAAATATTCATTATGCGGTGTGATTAATTTTACTTCACGACCCGCACCGTTATATTGAAAGCTAGACCATGGATATTCACTTGCATGGGCCACCATACCCGCACGCACAGGGTTCAATTCAATATATCGATAAACCGTTAATAAGTAGCGTTCAGTTTCAATCACACTGGATTTGAATCTACCCTCCCATAGAGTCCCCGTACGTTGATACGCAGAGTTAAAATAACGCACGTATTTACGCCCCAAACTCTGCATCATACGACTTATGTCGCCATCATCCATTGACGTATTATTAGGCGTCACCAGCATGTGCACATGATTCGTCATTAAAACGTAGGCATGAATGGCCACACCACAGGATACTGCCGAGTCTCTTAGATAGGTTAAATACGTTGCGTAATCCTGCTCGGTATAGAAACAAGGTTCACGGTTATTGCCACGCTGCACAATATGGTATGAACATCCCGGTACATAGATACGAGGTAAACGCGCCATTAGAAATTCCTTTTCTAAATAATATGCCACGCTTATAAAATCAGTTTAACTTTCAGCAATCAATCAGCAAAAAGTCTAAAATCAAGCACTCTGACCCCTTGATCGTAACGATCACCGAGCTAGATTAAAAGGCTTAATTTAACTTTAGATCAATATTTTAAGATTCCACTTCGAGCATTACATTAGGCAGCCACTATGATGGGTGTCCATGTAGTCCCTAGTTCGTTTTACTCGTGGCCAAATTTAGTTGACCACTACAATCGTCTAAGTTAATTCAATAACTATATTTTCTTCCCGCCATAATTTGTCATCATCAAATGGCCATATTTTACGGAAACATAAACCTTTAAGCCCTGCTTCCTGACATCTTCGCAGAAATTTATCTGATACAATAGTTGCTATAGGATTTTCAATGATTCTAAATATTTCACTATCGCCAATTATTTTTTCGTTAAATTCATACATCTCAATATCAATTGCAGTGGTAGGGGGATCACACCAAAAATCACAATTCGATTTATTTAAATCTAAAGCATCAATTACATTGGTTAAATTATAAAAAGAATACTTTCCACTCTTACTCTCAAGAGGCAAAAGTTCCCCATTAGCCTCCAATACTGGCCCTAATACTTCACATGCTCTTTCGCTAAAGGCTGGAAGTATCATATTTATGCCTGGAAAATCGTTATGATCTGAGATATCACCATGAACCTTAGGAACGTTCCAAACATCTCGAAGATTACTTTGATGCCAATTTCTAAATACATCACTTACACCATAGCCAGGAATCATATCTTCCATCAAATCGCTGCGCCCTAAAACAGAAGGCGTATCATTTAAAGCTAGACCTTCGAAAATTTCATCTGATGTTATTACTTCAAGCTTATATAACTCATTAATCATTTTTTAATAAACTCCCCACTATCCACTCTTTTAGCTAAATTCTGCATAACCTTGATTGTCGATGCCTCCGACATCATACCAGCTGAAGCTTCACCTAATGCCAAAAAGAATTTATTGGTATGGGTGCCTAAATGACCTGTTTTAGCCCAAAATCCATTAATTGCTGTATTCCTTGCATCTGCTCCTAAATGTGTATCAAATTTTGTTCGGGCCATTTTAATTGCATTTTGTACAGCCAGCGTTCTACTTTTAAAATCACTTGTTGGAATAATATGCGCTGCCTGAAACCCCCCTAAAGGCCTAGCACTAACTGTAGCCTCTAGAGATTTACCTAAAGCTCTCGATGCTACACCACACCCACAATTATGAACCAGCGCTTCCTGCTTACCTGCAAAATAAGAGTGAAACTCATCAACAGTTAGATTATAAGTATTTGGAGTCGTACCAAGAAACTCAATCGCATCAATAACAATTGTAGTTTCATCAAACTGCTCAATCTCCATCCCCACTTCGAGGTCAACAGTATTAATCCACCCTTTTCCATCAACCCAAAAAGGATGATTATCAGTAACCTCAATATTCTCTACAGCACCACTTTCATCTAACAAAGTAATGCGGAAAATTGGTTTACCTTTAGTGATAAACGTTTGTGTAACCGGCTTTAGCTCAGTAATTCCTGTTTTGGTATTTCTCGACCAAACTAAGTCTCCAGCTTCAATGTGATTAATAGCCTTTGAGCCATCAACTGTTTTTACGAGTGTCCCTTCGACAAAGCAGCAACATCCTGAAAATAATTTAATTGTTGCTGTTTTTGCCCAATTCGACATTCGTAAAGTAGCGGTGCCAACTGCATTCAAAGCATTAGGAACCTTGGGCCCAACTTTTGCTATAACCTTTGCTAATGCTCCGCTTGAAGCTACAACAGCTCCAGCGATTGTAGTCGCAGGCTCAGGAATAACAATCCCAGTCATTCCTGCAGCCATTGAAGCATCACCATATGCATTCAAAGCATCCCAGACTGTAACTGACTTACCCGTTGGATCAACAAAATTAACCGGATTATTCCCAGTATACTGATAAAGATTACACTCAATAATACTCTCAATACACTTCTCCATATCCACCGCAAACAGCGGATCAGGAGAAACAAAACGCGTCGTCACAGGGTCATAATAACGCGCCTCAAAATAATACAGCCCAGAGCCATCTTCCTCTTTACCCGAGAAACTATAAGTAGAAACTTTCTCACTGGCTTTGTTCGAATCTTTTAAGCTAGCCCCATAAGGCTGATACAAGCTCGCTTGCGAAACCGCCCCACTTTCATCAGTCTCAAACGCCACACTGCCCAAGTGATTATTATGCAGATACGCTTTTTGGCTACTGATGCCACTCTCACTACCATTCGCAGCCGTTAAAATCTGCTCACGACTAGAGAGAACCCAATAAACCGCATCGGGTTTTAATTCGGTCAACGTGCTCTGGTCAGCTCGGTTTTTATAATAAGCGTACCAACGATCTTGTGACTGCTGGTAATACCAAATACGTTCTATCGAAGTACCTTTTAGGTATCGCTCTATATCACCGTCATTTGTAATGGCGGCATCCAGCGGTAAGCTGGTTTGGTTCCAACCCGCTTGCAATAAACGCACATGACTACTTGCTAGGTTTTCATCCGCATCACTCTGCGCTTTTGATCGCCAAGTGAAAGGGTAACTAATATCTTCAGCTTTTAATTTAAACCAATACACTTGGTTAGCCGCTAAAGCAGAAAGGTCTCCACTGGCGGTGCTCGACGTTTTTATATAGCTCTGATAATTCTGGCTGGCGGCATTAAAGTGAATAATGCTATCGGCTTTATTTTTAATGCCGTCGGTTGTCTGGCCTTGCGTATCTATCCCAGACAATTGCTGTAATAACGAGCTGCCTTCAGGGGTATGGTTTAAGAATACCTGGTTCCAACCTGGGTTTAGCGAATGCTCTTTAATTTGTGCTAACGCTTGGGCGATAGGGGTTTCTAAACGCGCAACTCGCAGGTTACCAATACTGATGTGTTTTTGCGTTTTGTCGTCACGAATCTCATAGCTTTTATCGATGTACGAAACTTGTTTGTTGGGTAAAAGGTTGCCACTGCTAGCATCTATTGCAAAGGCTGTTTTCTTTAAGCGGCGGCCTTTAAAGTCGTAAAGGTATTGCTCTTGCTTAATGACGTTTTCTGCACCCTCTGAGTCAGCAACTTGCTTGCGCTGCCATTGGGTTAAGCGCCCGAGTTGGTCCCAATCATAATGGTTACCAGCATAATCGTTGATGCGCTGGCCTAGGCCGTTGTAGTTCCAAAACTTACCATCGGTCGTCGAGGTAATCGCGTGAGGCCCCGGCTGGCCACCTTTTTGTAAACGGTTTTCGCTAAAGGCGCTGCCGCCATATTTCATACTGCCTAAGCTATGGGTGGTGACGCCTGCTGTATTTGTAGTACTGTCTAATAGCTTAGAGGTCATGTTGCCAATGCCATCGTATTGATAGCGCAACTGACCATAACTGCCCGTGGCTTTTTTCAGCTGGCTAATGGCATCGTATTCAAATACTTGTGAACTGCTGCTATTTAATAAATCATCATTGCGGGTCATATTGCCGCGCAAGTCGTAACCGTAATTCAGCAATAATAAATCGCCGTTATTTTGAGAGCCACCTTTACTGGCTAAGCTGGTTAGCTGGCCTTTATCATCGTAAGCCCGTTGCTGCTGAGTGCCATTGGCATAATAAATAGTATCGACCTGACCATCGGTATGATAGGCAATGTCATTCACCAGCTCGCCGATGCTTTTTACCTTACCGCGTAGATCGTAGCTATATTTTAGGAAGTCACCATCGGGCCAAACTTGGCGTTTGATTCTGTCTTGATTATCATACTGATAATGAAATTGGTAATTCACATTATCGAGTTTACGAGTTTTGTGAATTAAGTTGCCGCGTAAATCGTAATGGTAGTGTTCGCTATTGGTTAAGCTACTTGAATTGCCTGCTTGGCCAAAAGAAGAAAACTCTTCTACCCAAGTTAGCTTGCCTTTATACCCTTCCGACTTAGCGCTAGAACTAGAGCTTTGCGGCGCATCATAATGATAGCTAAACAAGGGGCTATAATCGTTGGCTAAAATATCTCGCAAACGCCCTGCCTGATCGTACTGATAATAAAGCGTACGCCCTAGCTGATCGATTTTATGCTGCAAGTTACCGGCGATGTCATACTGGTAAGTCGATACACCTTGGTCTAAATCACTTTGCCAAACTTTATGATCTAAGCCATTAAAACGCTGCTGTTTTACATTACCTTGGGCATCGGTGATTTTAGTTAAGCGATCGAGTGGGTCGTATAAAAATTCAGAGGTTTTCCATACTAGGCTGCCATCAATATGCTGTTGCTGACTTAGGCTTAATACCTTGTCTTGGGCATTTAAGGTTTGTTCTTGTTCAAAACCTTCTGGGTCGATGGTTTTTAACTTACGCGGATAATACTCGTAGCTCATGATCGAACGACGGCCTAGATCATCTGCCGGATAGGTTTCAACCAACGGGCGACCATGGGCGTCTAGATCAACCGTGGTTGAAATTAAATCGTTGGTCGGCAAAACATAAGTCGATAGCGAAGTCTGCCAAGGACGGAAGGTTTTTACATCACGCCCTTGGTGATCAAACCATTTGCTGTTGGTAACTATGTAGCCTTGTTCATACTTGGTAAAAGTGGCGAGCTCGCGCCCTAGGCCATCAATGTGCTGCTTAACTTCTTCTGTGCGGCCGTCGTCGCGTTTAATCACGGTTTGTACATAGCTGGTGCTATCTACTGCATTGCTGGTTTGGCCTTGATCATTTGGGTTAAAGAAATATTCCAATTGACGGAACGGATCAACAAAGTGATAGCTGTATTGAATGGATGCTTCGTCTTCGTACGGTTTTTTAATGGTTAATAAGCGGCCAAAGCTATCGTAACTAAGGCTGGTTTGTTCACCGTTAAAGCCAGTATGGGTATTTAGAACGCCCAAGCCAGTATCGTAATCGGCTTTTATGCGCAGGGGCTCTTTATCGAAACCGTTGGCGAAGATCCATTCTTCCGTTGGAAAGCCATGCCATTGTGTATCCCATACCAGTTGGCGACGACGACCATCACCGTCGATTAATAGAATCGGGTTGCCATAGCTGTCGTAACTTGTGCTCTGGGTGGTGACCCAGTCTTGATCTTTTAGCCAGCGTTTTTCCTCTGTGGTTAAACCACGAGTGAGCTGCCCTAGGGGTAAATCATCGTAATAGGTTTTTGTGCCTTGTAATAATTCGCCCTCAGCATTAATGACTGTCGATTTTTGGGGTAACTGAAAAATACCGTTGGTATGTACGGCGTATTCAAAATCAGAAGTTTTATTATCGGCTAGGGAATCTAATAAACCATGATCGATGGTTTTGGTAATATTGCCCCAGTCATCGTAGGTGTGTTCTCGGCTAGCGATTTTTCCGTTACTACTAAGCTCATGATAAAAAGTGCGCTCTTTGTTTTTTTCAACAAAGGTCACTTCTTTACCCGACATAGAAGCAACAGAGGTATTGATGGAATGAATGCGGCGCAAACTCCAATCGGTTTGCACCGCTTGTACTAGCTGCTCTGGAGTGGCCGTTTCATTATTGGCTAAGTTGATCGCTTTAGAGGTTTGCTCTAGGCGCAGGGTTTTGCCTTTTAATGGCAGCTCTTCGGTCGAGCCATCGAGTTCACGTTCATCGACCTGTCCATCACCATCGTTATCTTGGCCATCGGGAGCACCGGTATGAAAAAAGTGACGGCTAACTTGGGTGCCTTTATTTGAATCGCCAAGTGTTTCTACCCTAGCAAAACTAAAACCACGGAATTGTTTTTTGTACGGGTCGTAATACGCATCACGGTAAGTATAAGTTTGCTCGATTCTGTCGTGTTCGCCATTGCCGGTAGTATCCAGCGGTAGAATAAAGCTGCGCTTGCTAACCACTTGTTGCGCGACGGGGCTAGAGACATTCCAGGCTTGGCCTTGTGCAAAAGCCTCGGCTTGTAAATTGCCCATGCTGCGAAATGATAACTGGGTACGTAGCCCCATGCCGTTATCGATTACCGATAATAAATGCGCTTTGGTATCACCCGATACATCTAAGTAGCTTGGGGTAATATCAGAACTTACGCTTACCCAAGCAAAATCTTGAGTGCCGTTGCCGTTTAAATCCCCTTCCATTAAGGCGGTCGATTGCGGCGAATAATTAGGGGCGCTAATCACTTGAGTATCGGCCCATGCTAGCCCTTGTTCAGAGTATTGCTGTAACCAAAACTTCACTTGCCCAGGTTGCACATACACCAGCTCGGCGCGGCCATCGCCGTTAATGTCTTGCAGTTTTAGTTTATCTAACTGTAAACCGACAATACTCGGGTTGTTAATGCTGATGCCTTGAGGCTCGGCAAATTTAAGGCTACCCATGTGTGGCCAATAGGTCACTGTTATTTGGTCATTAACTTCCCGTAGCCATACTGCATCTTTTAAACGGTCGCCATTCATGTCGACCATTTTGACTTGTGTATTCGTTAAGTTAATTTCTGCTGGCAAGCTGGTTTGTAAGCTACCGCTGCATTGCCAATTCGGTAAATCAATTAAGCCATTGCCATTTAAATCGATATCTTCGATAGACGGGAAATTATCAAACGGCGCGAAGTCTTGATCGTAAGTTGAGCCCTGCACACCAATATTAGTATTGGACCCCGAATCAACCGTTGCTGGGCCGTTTAAACAGTAACGCCAATACTTACCGCTGCTGCTAATAATATCGATGCGCTGATCCATATTAATATCAGCGAACTGCACGCCTGTTTCACCGGGGCGAATGCTGGCAGGCGCAGGGTACGCAACCGAAGGTGAGAACTGACCATCACCGCGGTTTTGATAATACAACCAACGGGCATCACTAATACGATGTAAAAAATCTGCTTGGCCATCACCGTTTAAATCAATCAAATGAACATTGGCATCGTCCATTGGGGCGACTGGGGCATGGGTTAATGCATACGCTGCGGCAAAACTTATATTGCCGTTAGAAGATCCCGCACTTGATGGAGAGGAACCTAAGTTCTTGGCGACATAGTATTGCCCCGACTTCCAATATAACCAATCGGGTAAACCGTCTTTGGTGACATCAGTAAAGCTGGCTTGTTGGCCAATAACATTAATGCCCGTCGGCAGGCCTTCTAAATCACTGACATTATTAATGTCGTTACTGCCGTTAAGATTACGGTCGATGTCTTCATCACCAGGAAAATTACCCAGCGGTGGAAAGTCTTGGTCTTGATTATAAATACGCGAGTAATCAAAACGGATCGGCGGAAGCGATACGGTTTTGTCGCTATTCCAACGAGTAACCTTACGTAATAACGATAAACCGCTTTTTAGCGCTGCGGTTTCTTTTTGTGGATGCAGCAGGTCGTTACCCTGAGCCTGATAACTTAACTCATACGACCATAAAAGACGTTCGCCGTGTTTTACATCAACAGACTGCAAACGTTGACGATTAATTTGAACAAAACCCGCTTGGTAATTTTCATAAATATCGGGGCGTGCTTGGTAGTTGAATTGAATACTATTAAAGGGACCATGCTCTGGGCCATATTGGATTTTATCTAGATAGATTACGCCGTCTTGGTTATTTCCTGACTGCGAATAAAAATATTCTGTTGCCTGCCCTTTCGCATCAGTCAGCTTTTTTAAATACCACTTATAAGTACCGTGGAATTCACGACTATCTGGGCCAATACTGGCCGTGGAAACTGTTTTGCGATCTCCGTCTACAACAGAACCAAACTCATAACGATTACCCGATTTATCTAATGCGGTAAAACGGTTATCGTCACGGGTGAAGCGAATAAAGTTAGTTTGCAATGCAGGTGCATAAGTAGAGTCGGTTAATCCGACTAAAGTTTCACCCTGATAGCTTAATACGTCACCCTCCGCATATAACGGCTGACCATTTTCTAAGCTGCGCTCTATAGAAGGCAAAGACAGCTGCCAACCTAAACCGGCAATGCCTTGACCAAAACCCGAGCTGTAGTTTAAAGCAACCGACGGTGCATGACCTGCAGTTCCAGCAGGCACAGCAATGTCTACCGAATAGCTAGCGCCACCGGTATTTAAGCTAGGCTCAAAACTTTTCCCTAAACCTTCAAGGCTACCAGGGCCTGAAGGAAGGGAAATGTGATTGGCTTTGGTTTCTGTGTTTTGTTCTGCAAAACACGGAGTTAAAAAAGCGACAAACAAACAAGCTTTTAAAAAATGAACACAAGGAAAACTGCTATGTATTAATCTCAACATATTATAATAACTAGATTAATCCCCTAGCGGAGTTTGAACTTTATATATTCTAATTATATTACCGTAACTAGACTGCCAGGAGTTCTCATTCGCTCTATATATCATCCAGGCTCCCTCGCCAACTGAGGTTTGCATATCCTCATTTAGGCTTTCAAGAATCATTACACTAGTAAAACTCCGTCCTCCACCACTAACCTTTATATAATATAATCCAGTCCCCCAATTACCATATGCTTTATTTGCGTTACCACTCCATACTTGTTTAAGTCCACCACCGACAGATGTAAAGACACCATTATTTTGTTCGACAACCATTCGATTCTTAGAATCATCCCAGCCCATAGAACGCCAAGTATTACTATTATCATCATAGAAATGGACCCAAGCATCTCCTCCGCCGTTATAATTAATATGTGTATCGCCATTAACCGTAATAGAACTACCAAATGTTTCATGGATATTTGTTCTCGCATAAACTGTGCTATCTAAACCATCTAGTAAGTTTGCATCTACAGCTTTAGCCCCACTACGCAAAAAATCTGTAGAATTCAATCCATCCAATTTATCTGCATCAACCGCTTTAGCCGTTGAACGTAAAAATGCAGTTGAATCTAAATTATCTAGTTTGTCTGCATCAACGGCCTTCGCTGTATTACGTAAAAAATCTGTTGAATTTAATCCATCAAATAAATCTGCATCTTTCGCCTTAGCACCATTAAATTTTGCATTTAAAGCGGTTGTTACATTGGTAATATTGTCATCAATTTTTAAATTAAGAACACCATCAGCATTATTAACATAATTCACTTGTGCATAAGTGCTTGCTGCTTTATCGCCTAAGTTATCAGCATTATCCGCTTGGGTAGCATGGGTTGCGTGATTGGCCGTATAAGCATGAAAAGTTGGGACTAACTGACTACGCGGAAACATTTCCGCTCCGCCATTAATCGATATACCTAGATATTTTTGCTCTGAGAAATTAACCGTATTTTTAGCCTCTCCGTATAACGGAGCCTGTGTTGCATAATTGCTTTCTACCATTGGGCTAATAGCCCCAAGCAATACATTCACATAGCCATGAATCACACTCACACTTGGGTGTGTTTCTGTCCATAAAGACGTTCCACCCGTTGGTGTATCATAAACATAAAATGTCAGATCATAAGTGCCATCACTCACGATTTTATTATCACCACCATGCAGGCGACCCTGAAATGGCACCAAGCGCGTAATGTCGTTGGCGGCTAATGCAACCTGACTGCTAAACGTTAATTCCAGCAAGGTTAACAGTGTTAAAACCATCCCTAACATAGACTTCATTTTATTTACTCCCAATTTTATAAATCTGTTTACAACTTTTGCATTTCATCATTTCTGATGACGCAGTTAATTTTTACGAATTCTTTCTAAAGCAACTGGTTTGATCAATTAGAAAATTGAATATCCCGTGGTTTTCCATAGCTGTACTGAATGTCTAATTCGATATCGCTAAGGTACTGCAATTTTAAATCGCGGTTATTAAAGCGATTATTCTTCATGCGTAATACCCAAGTACTTACTGCGGGGCTGTGGCTGGCAAGCTGCGTATTCGGATCGACTTGCGGGCTAGCATAGCCATCTACAGTGGCATCAACCGTTGCAATAAAAGGTGATTTCTCAATTGTTCTGCCCTGCTGCAAGGTATACGATAAAATGTCATCACGAGCAGGATATTCAGCAAAGAAGGTACGAATAAAAGCTCGATCTAACATCACTAAATCGACCAATACAGGAACAGTTTTTGAGCTACCACGAATAGAGCGTGAAGCCGTACTAACAAGGTTCACTGCAATGGATTCAATTTTAATATTCGGGTGATTAGGGAATAAACGCTCATCAGCGATATCCATACTGAATTCAAACTGTAAATCTGGGTTATCAACGTTTTCACCGATATTACGTTTGTCATCGATAAAGGAACGGAATTTCGCTTCTGCTACATTCGGAGTGAATTCACCAAGGCCTAACAAGTCATCACGCATAGAAAAACGCACACGAGAAGTCTGGCGCTCTGGATAACGCAGTTGACGCATTTTCACATCCCACGCTTGTAGGCCATCTAAATAGTCATCCAAACTTGGGCTATAAGTAGAAGCAAATTGAGCCGAGAAAACAGATTCAGCACGCACAAATGGATCAAACGAAACCGCTAAAGGCTCAGGTAAGCCGCCGTCTAATCTAAGCACAGGGTTGTTGTATTTTTCCGACCACATATATTCCATCGATTTGGCAGCGTAATAAGAAAGCTCTAACGCAGTTTCAAAAGTATCTTCTGCGGCTTGTTCAGCACGGGACGCTTCTACACGGTAGGCAGGGTTATTATAATAAGCATCGGAAAAGTCTTCTTGGGCAACCGCGTAGTTGGCGAGTATGCGTTCGAATTGATCATACTGGGTTTCAATAACGGCTAACTGACGATGGTAGGCTGCATCGGCTTGCTCCATAGAGACATTGAGCGTCGCCATTTCTAAAAACATAGTTTTCACAGCCGCCTGGCTATTCACCCCTTCAAGATTAGCTTGCTGTATTGTTTGTAATAAAGACATTGCAGACTGACCTTGAGCCAACTGTTCAATATTAGGATTTCTTGAAGTCCCTTCGCTAGCACCCCAGGATTGACCTTCGCTTTCGCCTTCACTCGTTCCTGTGCTGGTTCCTCGGCTCTGGCCAAAACTGACCCCAACTGATGGGCCAGGTGCACCAGCTTGATATCCGATACTTTGACCATTTGAAGTCCCATTGCTAGTACCAGTTGAAGTTCCTTTTGAAGTTCCTTTTGAAGTTCCAGTAGAGGTGCCTTTAGAAACATTGCAACAAGAAGCCATAGTATTTGCGAACTGCAACGCGCTAATACGCTCACCATTTTCTTTTACTATGATTACTACACTTTTACTACGCTCAATTTCAATCTGCACCCTTTTATTCACATTTGCCATCTGTGTGGCAATTTGCGTACGCTGTAATTCAGCCTCTTCTAAAGCATGAACCTGAATCCCAATTTGACCTTGACGTTCGTGCCATGAAGAAATAAACGCTGCAGTTTTATAACTATCGCGCCCTTCTTTTATCGTTAAATCAAAGTCTGCCGAAGAAACTCCCGCAAGCTCAACCAACTGATCAATATACTGACTGGTTTGCTGACGTAACTCAGTTTTAAGGGATGTTTCGTCAACTTCAAAAGTTCGCTGATTAGCACGAGCGAGCTGCTCCGCTTCTTTTGCATCATTCACACGGGCACGGGCCAACTGTAAGAAGTTTTCCACACGTTGATACGGCACAAAATCACCTGCTAATAGCAGCGGATTAAAACCACTTTGTATATCTTGGTACAAACGATCACTATCGTTAATTTGGCGTTTTATTTGATAGCCATTATTGGTTTGAAAATCGTCTTCATTTTGCATAACGGCCAGCGTTAAAGACTGCAGGTATAAATGGCTACCGACTTTCTTTGCTCGCTTGGCCGCGTCTAAGCGCCCTGCTTGGTTTTCAATTCGGTCGTTATTAAAATCTAAATCTTCTGGCCCAGGGAAGTTTTTATACGGAGGGTTATCTACATCGTTAACGTTATCTTTGTAATAAATGTATTTAGCTTCGCTATTCGCCGCCATGCCATAGCGGTTTAACAATTCTGCATAACGCTGATATTCGTTCGGAACTTTCGGCCCTTGAGTATTTTCAACCATAAAGGGAAAGCGTTCGGTTGGGTTATCAGACCTAGTTCGTAATACCGTACCGTAACCAATCATGTAGGGGGTTAATTCTGCCAAACCGTCTTTCATCTCGGTAACACTGTCACCCAGCAGTTCTATTTGAGTTTTCGTTTGCGAGTCGTCTGATTTAAAGCGTGAACGTAAGCCATTAATTAATAGGTCGTTACCTTTTAATAATTTACCTTCTGCTAGATAATTAAGGCTTTCTTGCAGGCCCCATTCAGCCACATTTTTATTCTTACCCGTTAAACCAGAATCGACCAGTATTTGAAAAGCGCTTGATGCCAATACAAAATAGTCAATATGCTTTAAAGCCGAGCCTTGGCCATCAACTTCATCACAACCACTACCTGTGGGAGCCTGATTATAACTTTGCAGCAATTCGCTATAAGTTTTTCCAGCGCCACGAACGGCTTCACCACCAAACCATACTTGTTTGTAACGTTCGCCACAGCCTACTAGATTCCAAGCAGCTGTTAAGCCTGCATGAGCTGGCTCTGGTAAACGATCCCTCTCATTGGCCAATGAAACAGGTAACGTGCAAGCAAAGATCGTTATTAAAAGCACTATCCGTGTAAGCACTCGGGAGAATAAGCAAGCAAATAAATTATTAGCAGTTTTCATTTTATTCTGCACCTTCTGAACTTTGTACACCAATATCTAAGCGGAAGCTGCCACCATAAACAGGTGGACTGTGAATTAGCTGCCCTGTGGATATATGCATTCGATAGTGTTTATTTAAATTGCCTGATTGCTCGTCCATGCCTGTAGGCACAAAACTGAACTGACTAGGGTCTTCAGGATTTTGAAATAAGTCATTGCTCTGGTTCGTTTCAGTGCCTTCATCGGCCAGCGACTTAAAGCTATCGCTATCTTCTGAACCCTGTGGGCTTCCATCAACCATATAAGGTGGGCGATCTATATCGAAGGTCGCCATATCCATGGCTTTCAAACCAGATGTACCCGCAGCGGCATATACCGAGCGAATACCAAAGTGATAATCGGTTAGATTTTGATAACTTATATTAATCGCTTCTGTGGTATAGCTGATTGTTTCAGTTGCGCCACTCCCTTGAACTTCACTGGATAATTTTAAATAATAAATACCCGCGTTCGAAGGCTTGTAATCAAAATTATGGCTCCAAGAACCTAGCGCTGAACTTGTTTGACCATCGGCAATTAACACATCACTCTGAGCGTTAGCTGATCGAGTACCGTGGTTAAATTCTGTTGCGATATAACCCGTAGTGCTTTGCTGCGGAATCATAACGGTGATGTCCCCAACCATGATCGGGATTAATGGGGCTTCTGAATCATGAACTTCACACTGAGGGCCGAATACATATAGATGTTCAGGAGTGCTAACACTGTAACTGCCATCTTTCACATACCAAGTATCGCAATGGAAGTCAGAAAAATCTTCTGTTGCTTTATAAGTAACTGATGCACGATACCAGCCATTGGCTAACGATGTTGATGCTGAGGGTAGGTCTTGGCCACCGGTGAAAGCTCCTGTGGTAAAGTTCATTATTTCTGCTTTAAGGAATGTACTCCCATTAGCAAACCTAAATCGAAATTCTTCAGAGCTTCCTTTTTTAACAAAAACAGAGAAGGTGACAAACTGATCTTTCAAAACACTAAATGTACCTTGGCCCATCGTATTACTAGTAAAAACAATCCCGGTACTGCCACTACCATCATGAGAAACTTTAATTGCATTAGTTCCTCCTCTTGGGTCTAAGACCTGAGTTTCACTTAAAGTGATACTTGCACTAGAGTTCCACTGTTCATAATTCTCAGAATAAGCAATGTAATTTGTCCCTGCTGGAATAGGTTCGCCATAACCTTCGACATCAACAAGGTAGCCTTGTGGTGAGATAGCGCTCCAAGAATTGACTCGTTTAAATAGTTCCCAGCGACGGTTATTCAGGGTTTTCGATAAAGCAGAATAATTAGTTACATCAACCGCTTGCAATGAAATCGTTTCATCTTGCTTTCTTGGCAGCATGGCTGTCGTCGGGGAAACAATCACCTTCATTGTGCCACTTGTCGCAACAAGTTGTGGCGCAAGTGCCGCTAACTGATCGTTAGAGAGAGTTTGAATATAGTCACTCTCTAAATCACATTTATTCGAAATAGTTTTAAAGCAGCCTTCAATTCGTACTGTCGTTGTTGATACTTCGTAGCCCAATTGCGCTACGCTAATATCGTAATCACAAGGAATCAGTCCATCAAACTCAAATTGACCTGTTACCTCGTCTGATATAACGGTACGTACAATGCCGCATCCGCTTAACTGCATGCGAATACCCGGTAACGTTTCTCCGCTAATTTTATAGACCTTGGCACCACTGATATCGATGGTCCATGATTCAAGCTGTCCAACTGTCGTGGAATAGTTCTTTATTTTTAATTTCCACAAGCCAAGAGATAACTGGCCATTTAATAAATCGAGTGATTCAACAGACTCGTCATGATCATCAAATCGAACATCGGCTAAACTTCTAACTTGCTTTTCGTGAAGTTTAATTTCTGTATTTTCTGGACTGATCAAATACACCTCTAATTCTTCTGGCAATGAATGCTGAATTCTTAAATTGGTTTTCACATCGGTGATCGAGTAGCGGTCTGTTACATTGAATTCGAATATTGATTCACCACCATCAACCGCTGATGAGACAATTTCACCCATGATAGGCGTGGTAATGGTCAAATCTTTTTTCTTCGGAATTGGTGATAAACGAGTTGCAACAAACTCACCGGTTAATTGAATGGGTTGTTCGAAGATTCCATAGATATTTTCAGCATAGGTTCCTTTCAAATCTAAAGGAGATAAGCCATCACGGCCATCACTGCGCTGACCAATAATAGTAAACTCACGACGAATATCTGTCTGATAGGGATTATGCTCATGCTCTTTCGGCAGGTAAAGCTGCCCGAGTACCTGAAAATGTGATTCAGGGTCATTGATATAGCTACCACTTAAATAGGTAGTTTCAGGTATTAATAAAGATCGTTCTTCATCTAGAAAGGCTTTAACGCCATCACCATCACGGGCGAAACTTAAAAAGTATTTCGGGTTGTGTAGATCGGCTTTTTTGCCATCAATCTCATCAAGTCTTACTGTGATTTCATAATCACCAACCACATCGGCAACGGCCATTTTCACAGCAATTCGTTTCTCAGCATTGCTGCCATTAGCGGTTAGTACAAGCTCTGTGGTGTAGTTATCACTAGGGGCTAAACCGACTCGGTTTACCACCATCACCAGTTCGCCATTGGTATCTGATACGTTACCCACGACATTATTGGTTAAGACTGGCTGTTCGTTTTCATCAAACGCTTCAAATAATAACCATTCAACCGGTGGTTCTAATCGTGCCTGCCAGCTTAAAACACCGTTACCTTCATTGGTAATCGATAAGCGCTGTCTATTTAGAAAGTCACCAAAAGCCACTGTTGTTTGAGTATTTGGAAAGTCAAAGAAACCATCGCCATCCCAATCGACATCACCAGGGGTTAGTTGGTCCCATAGCGTTTCTTTGCCATATTCTGTTAGGTTCAATAAAGGCTCTAAATCTATGTCAGGTGGCAATAGCGTCCCCATGCTTGGAATTAAGCTAGTTTGCTCTGTTACATACATCCAATAACCTTGATTCGGTGTAACTTGAGTAAATTCTTCTTGTAAGACTATCTGCGAGCCACCGGATTTCTTAACCGACAAAAAACTATTTTGAGCCTTGTCATAACTCCAAAGTTCTAAAAATGGCACACCTGCGAAAGCTTGCTCGTGTGACATCTCGGTTTCACTAGAGATGCCTAATAAGTTCCAGCCAGGATAAAGAATTTGTTCGCTGATATTACTGGCGTTGCCTTCGATATTTAGATCAATATTTTGTGTAACCTTAATCCAATAGCCTTTACTGGTTTCTAGTTGTACTAAATCTGAACGGTTATCAAAGGATTGCTGAGGCCAGCTGTGCCATGTTTTATTGGCATTATCGAATCCCCAGATGGCAACCAGTGAACCGTTATTTGCAGATTCACCAAATAGCCCTACTATGGAGCGATCTTGTGGCAATTTTGGAAAACTGACTAACTGCCAATTATCTTTTTCTAAAGTGATTGTATACGCGCTTACCTTCATAGAAAAAAGTAAGGCTATCAATAGGATCCCTAATAGAGATTTGATATTTTTCATTATGATAAATTCTTCTCTTTAATCTCTAGTTTGCTGGAAAGCCAGGTGGGCCAAATGAATGTTCGGAAGACAGTTTCGCCTTACTATTTTCAAGCTGGTCGGAATGAATTTCGATACTGTAACTATCTTTTGCTTGCTTTAAGTACATTGCCAAAGACGCTTGCTTTGAATCTGCAATTAACTTGCTACGTATTTCAGCTTTCACATCGGCTATAGGAGTAATCTCTTCAGCGCGATGGTCTATTAATCGAATTAAATACTGACCATTTTCAACAGCGATCGATTCTGAAACCTCGCCTTGCTTTAGTTCATTGATATCTTCGAATAGAGCATTTGGAATACCTGAAACTTGTGAATTTTCAGTCATCCAAGACAGCTTCCCTCCGCGGTACTGACTGGCCGTATGATCTGAGCTTTTTGCGTATTTTCCGAAACCTGCATCTGCTGATAAATACGCTGACGCCTTGGCAATTTGTTCTAATGTAAGCTGATGATCTTTTTCAATATCATTACGTCTTAAATACACCGCTACTCGAAACATCGCTGGCTTGGTGAACTGCGCACTATTTTCAGCGTAATACAGCTCGATATCTAACTCAGTCACCTTCGTATTTTTAGCTATTTTTTTAGCAAGGTATTTTTTATATTCGTAAGCTAATAGTTTTCGTTTATTAATTATAAATTCTGGGTCTTGATCAAAGCCATTTTCAATCGCTTTTTTATACATAATCTGATCATTGACTAGCCCCTCTAGAATAGCTTCACGCCCTTCAGTACTACTACTGCTTGGGTCTGAACTGTGGAATGCTAGAAGATGATCAAGCTCAGATCGATAAATAATATCTTTATCGATCGTTGCCAGTACTGCGCTATCTGCAGCGGAATCTTCGTATGGGTATTCAACAACTTCGATGTCTTGTGAACATGATGCAACGAAGATCATTGAGATAATTATAAGTACTATTGTATTTAAACGATTCATTATTCGCTCACACGCAGTTCTAGTGCGTTAACAACAACCTGACCATTAGCGGTAACGAGTTTCACGTTAACGATTGCATTATTAACAACTTGATTATCTTTGAATAATAAGAAGATTTTTGCCTTTTTATCGGTGGGATAAATCATTGAATCTTTTGGCTCAACCAGTAAGTTACCATTTTCAATTTCTGTTGATTCAACGTGCAAATAAACTGCATCGTCATTAGCTAAATCAATAACCTGTACTTCTACTTGCACCGAACCACTTCGAACGAGGCTCACACTTGAATCTAGTTCCATTTTTGCAAGTATGACTGCATTAGGACTATCTGGTGAGTCAGGTGAGTTATCAATGGGTAATTGCGTTGTACCAGTACTGTTATTACCGGATTCACTGCATGCGACAAGCATCATAATGCAGACTAAGGTTAATAATTTTCTCATTATTTATGCTCCCAAAAATATACTTTGCCATCTGAGTGAAGTGATACAAAGCCACCCGTTATCAGTTCAATTTTTCTTACGTAAGTATGTGGAGCGGCAACTCGCCCGATAAATGCGCCGTCTTCCGCAGAGTACCAATCAATAACACCATCTTTTCGGCCAACATATATTTCTTCGCCTACCGCTTTAATCGCCGAGGCTTGTACGCCTTTTACGATTTCTTGGCTGTTATAGTTATTGATATTCATCGCAAATATACCTGAGCCACTAAAACTATCTGCTAATAACATGGTATTACCAGAAAACTCTGCCACGACTTTTGCACAGCAGTCTGCCTGGCCACTGATGTTATAAACTTGTTGTGAAGTACGTGTATTCCAAACAAACATGATTTTTTCAGGTGATGAAGACTGAATATAAAGCAACTCGCCACGCGCAAAAATACTGGTTAAGACACCGTCATAAACATGAAATTGAGAAATATAGATTAATCTTTGAAGATCCCAGTGAATAACATCACCATCAGCATGTAGGCTATAAAGAGATTCTCCGTTAATCGCCATATCTGTAACTGAAGATGAGCTGCGGTTAAAGTCGATTAGCTTTGTTGAAGATGTTAAATCCCAAACCTCAATGCTGCCGTTAACATTACCCATAATTAATAGATTATTAACATTAAGGATTTTGCTAACCCCGTTAGGATCTGATGATTCTAATGTTCTTACTTGCGCTAGATTTTTGCTGTTATATATTTTAACTGAAGCGTTATTGCTTGACGAAACTGCTATTTCTTCACCAAATAAAACCATATCAGAAACCCCTGCACCGAAAGCAGATACGCTACTGATCATTACTGCTTGCTGTGTACTGACCGACTGAGGATTAGTTGGGTCTGTGCCATCTTGATATTCTTGGAAGGCTGTTCTGCCATCGGCATCAACATCTGAATCTTTATCGCTAGCATCTTGTGGGTTCAAACCATTTGCAAGTTCAAAGCCGTCTTTTATACCGTCGGAGTCAGCATCTTCTTGGCCGCTGTGATTACCATCGATAGCATAAGGTATGCCATCACCATCAAAGTCTATATTACCTCTCGGTAGTGGAACGTTTGGATCATTTATTCCAACATCCTTGTAATCTACAACGCCATCGCCATCTTGGTCGCGCGTTGATGAGAAACCTTTAATTAACCGAAAACGATGCTCCAGACCAGGAAGTTCGCCAGTATATTGCACAAGATCGGTTAAATTATCATCATCATAATCTAAGGCAAAAAAAGCATCGAATGGGCTACCCGTATTTAATTGAGACAACTGACTGGATAGTACAGATGATGTCGATACGGTTTGAGTCATTCCTAACTGTTGCAATAAAGACTCGGAAATAGCGCCTTTTTTATACGTATTGTAGGATAAATCTACGTAATGCTTTTGATCAGTGGCTCGGATTAATAAGTCTTTCTTTATGTCGTACCCAGTCTCTTTAATATTGTCGATAACAAAGAAGTGACTATTATCTATATGCGTCTGGCTGGTAATTAATTGCGGTGCTGCAAAGTCTAAGTTAATGCCATCCCAGCGGCCTTTCATTAAACCAATTGTATTGTTTTTAGTTTTACCTGCTATTGATAATTCAATACCTGAAACAATGATGTCTGGTACGCCATCACCATCAAAATCGTTAATAGTTATCGCGCCAGTGAAATCAGTTATTGCAATACTCATTCTTACAGAACTGCCATAAGGCACACCAACTGGGCTTCGATCGAATATATATAATTGCTTAGAAGACTTACTATACGCCCACAGTTCAGATGTATTTAAGCCATCAAAATTTGCAAAACCAATGGTTAACTCACCTCCTGTTGGCACAGAGAATAATGTTATTAACTCAGGTTCTGAAAAACTAAATTCAGCTGTCTGTAATAAAACAAATAAATTACCCGTAGAGGTTGAAACCAACACATCGACTTTGTTATCGATATTCCAATAAGCAGGAATTAAAGAAATAGGTTTACCTAATAACTGTTCGTCCCAAACATCACCTGCACTTGAGCTTAAATAAGTGATTGCTTCTGCATGAGCGTGAAGTGGTGCAAATACACCGGATTCTGAGTGCTGCTTGGGAAAGATAGACGCTGATGTCGGGTCTTTGGACATGATGTATTCGTCTTGATTTGAATAACCATCGCCATCGTAGTCACCATTAGGATCGTAGGTGCCTGTTAGAAATTCTTGTCCATTAGATATGCCATCACCATCAATGTCATCCGCGCCAAATTTCACGGGGTCATTCGGATCGTTTGGATTATTGCCATTTGCAACTTCAATAGAATCTAAAACTCCATCACCATCTGAATCAAATCCTGCTGGCAGTTCTAAATGTAGCTCTTTAAATTTTCCGCGCTCATCAATTAATAAATTCGCAACGGTTTGCCCTGATACACGCAAATCGATTACATCACCAACTCTGGCTGTATTTGCACTACGAGGGCCGACATTCGCTTCCAAAGGCACTTCAAGGGAAAACTGATATTGATTCGCTGAGTTTAATTCTATATCTGAGAGTGTTACGCCAGATATAGATGCTGAAACAGTCATGCCTTCTTGCTGTACAACAACACCAGAAGTTTTAACATTTCCATAAACAACAAACGATGGCTCAGGGACACTAGCATTACTGGTTAGAGCTAGACATGCCATAAGTGCAAATATAATACGCAGCATTAGACCTCCAATTTATATTGGATAATTTCGCTATTCAAAGAGAGTTGCTACAAAAAAATGTAACTAAAGATAGGAAACGCTTCCAGCGAAAGAATGCGCCCTACTCCATAGGCGCGCGCATATTAACTAACAAAACAATTGTTTTCAATACAATAGACAGGTCAAACTTTACATTATTTTGCAAAACATGATTTTCAGCACAATATTTACATGTTACTGAAGAAAACTTGAGGTTTATCTGGCATTAATATTTAGAGTTAGATCATAAAGATCCCCTATTCAACTTCACCAATCGGTGCAACCACTCGGCCATATACTTCATTAATAACCTGGGCCATGGCCGCATAAATAGCAGACAATCCACAGAAAACCCCTTCAATACCCGCAATAATTTTAATCGTGCTGCTGCCCGTATAATCAGCAATCGCTAATAAAAAGAACAGAACCGTTAAAGAAGCAAAAACGACCTGTAATGCGCGGTTCAATTTTAAAGTACAAATAAATAGAGCCGCAGTGAATAAACCCCACATAATCAAATAGGCCACCATCGCCATTTGATCGGGTGCTTCTGCTAAGCCCATTTTAGGCATTACAATTAAACCAACTAACGTCAACCAGAAAAAGCCATAGGACGTAAACGCAGTGGCGGCAAAGGTATTATTCTTTTTCCATTCCATAATGCCTGCGATAATCTGAGCACAACCTCCGTAGAAAATCCCCATAGCCAAAATCATCGAACCCAGTTCAAATAACCCAGCATTATGAAGATTCAATAAAGCCGTTGTCATACCAAAGCCCATCAGCCCCAAAGGCGCCGGATTGGCAATGGTATCCTCTAACTTAATGATATTTGTTTGAGCTTCTAATTTCTTTACGTCGGTATTCACAAAGGTGCGCCTTTAATTTATATATGGGACAAATTTCAATGGGCGACAGTCTATGCAAATACTTCATAAGCGTTCAGTTTCAGATCAAGGTTCGCCTTAAAAAATAAAACAGCACGGTATTTATTGCCCTCGGTCAAGTGATGATGGGATAGTAGGCAGATCAACAACCCAAAACTTCACGACACCCTCTTCAACAGGTTAAAATTAAGTATTTATCCAAGAGCACTCACTTTGATACTGTCATCTCTCAACTCATCTCTCAGATCTAGCTCCAAACGCAGAGCTGTAATTATCGCACTACATCTTGTGCTATTTGCTTTCATCGCAAGTGTTATTTATTCCCATACCGATTTTGTTAACGCCGTTAAAACTCCGCCAAGTTCACTATCTCAATGGTACAAGCCAGAAAACAAGCGCCAAGTCTGGCTGCACAATATGTTTAAACTGCGCAGAGAAATGCAAGCGGTCGAGTTTTATGCCCAGAACCAAGATCCAGAGCGATTGGTTAAGTGGTCAAAAAGGTTAAGCGAGCATTATCTGAAAGTTGCAGACATGGTGCCCGAATGGAAAGATAAGCTATCAACTCAACTTATAGTGGATTTAAACCAACTTGTTGAAGACAATAACTTTTATGAGATTCCAAATACACTAGAAACCTTAAGCCAAAATTGTCAAAGCTGCCACACCGATTATCAAGCCACGGTGGCAGCTATGTTTCGCGCCCCAAACTTTTCTGGTATGACTCTAATTACAAATAAAGAAACGGGCATAAAAATTCACTATACCCAGCACATGAATACACTGAGCAAGCAAGTAAACCAAATTAAAATTGCTGCTGAAGATGGCATGAAAGAGTTAGCGCTTTCATCTTTAGTTGAATTAACAACAGATATGAATTTACTGGGGGAAACCTGTTCGAATTGCCACAAGAGTGAGATAGAAGCTTATCCAAGTAAAGCTATGACTCTAACAATGGTGCAGCTAGGACAAAGCTTAAAAACAGGCACACTCAAAGATCAAGGCCGCGCATTAGGAACATTAGCCGTACAAGCTTGCGCACGCTGCCATGGAACCCATCGCATAAGTTTTGATGCTAGCAAACAGCTAACTGAGAAAATGGATTGGAGTCAGTTGATTAAGCACTAGCTCGCTGTTATTAAAAAACCTTTGCTTTAGACCGAATTTTACGGCTAAAACTATCGACTGCAATATTCAGCAAAGCAGATATTACGATTAAGAAAAGTGCTCGATCATAACGAATATCTTCGAAGGCCGAGTCAATATAAAAGCCTAACGTGGTTATTCCTAGAATACCCAAGATGGCACTTTCTCGAATAATTACTTCCCAGCGATACAATAAAAGACTTAAAAAATGCGGATAGACCTTGGGCGTTACGTCATAAAAATAATGATTCAACCCCATACCAGAATCAGCTCTATAGCTAAGCTGTTCGCTATGTCGCATCAACAAGTAACTAATCAAACCTGCATTATGCAAAGCTAAAGCAAGTACTGCAGGAATTCCTGATGGCCCAAAAATCAATAAAAATACAAAGGCAAATATCATCTCTGGCACAGAGCGTAAAACTAACAATGCAGTTCTACCAAAGCCTCGCACCACAGAAAACTTAGCAGGAAAGAAAGCTTTACTTGCCCAAGGATAAAATAATAAAACCAGCAACCCCGTCAGCACTAAGGCTAACTGAGAAAGCAATAAGGTATCCCACAAAGCTGGCATCGCCACATCGAATATCTGATGCTGGTACCAATTCATAGAAGCTATTAAATCGCCACTTAGGACTGCTTTCGGCCAAATATCGTGTGTTAAAAATTGCACCAATGAACTGCCATAAACTTGCGGTGCTTCTGGCAACGCAATAACCGCAAGTACTAAGTAAACAGGTATCAGAATATGGCTAAGCAGCCCTTTATTTTTCAGCCAAGATAAGTGCAGCCACCAGCGAATAGTGGCGATTAGAATAAAGAACGAGAATAGCAAACCCGCTGCTTCATCATACTGACCTTGTTTAAAGGCTGTTTCTAAATAAAAACCGAGGGTCGGTAAACCAATAAAACCCAAAATGGTACTTGAACGTAATGCACACTCAAATCGATAACGGGTATAGCTCACCATTTGCGGCCAAGCTTGAGGTAGCCAGCTATAACAATAGCGGCTAAAGCGATCTGTTTTGGTTGAAAGCGTAGAGTTTGGAAGTGAGCTTTGCTGTTCAATAATTTCAGCAAACATCTTGGCAAAAATACCCGTAAAAGGCACCAGTATCGCGAGTACTCCCGTTGTAGCCGAGAGTCCATAGACCTGCATAAAAATCAGCCCCCAGAATAACTCATGTACCGCTCGAATTGACGCGGAGAAAATACGCACAGCCCGTAAGTGGAAAACCAAGGCGAGTAACAAGCCCAGTACCGCCGCTACCGAAACGGCAATTAAAGCAAAAGCCACGGTAACTATTAAGCTTTCGGCTAAGACTGAAAATTCAGGAAAACTCGGTTGCAATAACCCCTGCCCCATCCTCGTTAATTCATCCCAAGGCTCAACCTGATAAATAACTAAGTCAGCAAAAGGAATACACAAAAGTGCGACTATAAAAAAAACTAATGAGAGATTTTTAGAGGAGTTAATCATGCAGGCTATTCGTACAACGAATCGAGTAAACCTGCCTGATATTTACTTTTAATCAGTTCTTTGGTCGGTGAATCAAAAACTAACTTGCCCGCTTTAATACCAATAATACGAGTATAGTTTTCCATTGCTTGCTTACGATTATGCAAGGCAACGATGACTGTAGAATGGCGCTGATTAATTTTCTGTAAGATAGCTTGCGCTTGTATAGGGTCTAAACTCGATACAGGCTCATCACCCAGAAACGTATCCTGCTGACGATAAAAGGCGCGACCAATACTTACCCGCTGACGCTGACCACCTGATAATTGACCAACAGACTTCCACAGCTGGTCGGTAAGACCCAACTCTTCTGCTAGTTGGCTGATTTCTTGTTTAGGTTTTGCTAACGGTTTAATCAGGTTGGCTAAGTTATACAGGGCATTATGCTGCTCTAGCTGCCCCATATACATATTATGATAGCTAGATAATACATTGACCAAACCATGCTCTTGCGGACACCAAGCAATGCTATCTGCACACTGCTGGTGTAAAGCGTTCAACAAGCTAGTTTTACCGCCACCCGAAGGGCCTAATAGCGCGATATTTTCCCCAGCTTTTATGGTTATGGAAATATCGTTGAGCCGATTATCGAGTTGGTAATGGTCGAGTTTAAACATGTCTATCTTCGTTAAAAATTATTCAATTATTACTAGTTTCTTAGGACTAATCTATTAAACCGATAGCACGGGCAGTATCTTCAATCGGTGCATAATCTGCGTTAGAGGCAGGAATAAACGATTGACGTGGAAAGCTGGCTAATAAATCAGGGTCATTCATTTCTAATAAGGTTTTGCGAACTAATGCTTTAAAATCAGCACCAAAACGTTGGTCAACATCATTACGAATTGTCCACTGGTAGTCAGGGTATGTTGGCGTCGTCCAAATAATAGAAACTTTAGCGGTATCTATTTTTCCTGAAGCTAGTTCTTTATCCCAGACTTTAAAGTTTACGGCACCAACTTGATAAGCACCCGACTGCACTTGAGCAATCGTACGGCTATGATCACCAGAGAAACCTACTCGTGAGAATATATCAGACGGCGCTGCTTTAAATTCTTCACGCAGGTAAAATTCTGGCATTAAGCGACCAGAAGTAGAGCCTTTAGAACCAAAGGTAAAGGTCATGTCTTTGCTATTGAAGTTTTTGAAGGCTTCAGACAAGTCTGTATTTTCTTTTAGACCAGTAGAATGGTGAGCAATGATGTAGCTTTTAAAAGCCTGATCTTCAAAGCCTTGAGCAATAGCTTCTGAGCCAGGCACAAGCGCACGAGCACGCACACCAGACAAACCACCAAACCAAGCAAGTTGCACTTGGTCATTCCTAAACGCAGTTACTGCTGCGGAATAAGACTTCACGGGAATGTACTTAACATCTACGTTTAGCTTTTCAGATAAATACACAGCGACTTTATTAAAACGCTGCTGCAAACGTGATTCATCAGCATCAGGAATGGCAGTAAATACAAAGGTCGGTTTCTCTTCTGCCTGTACTGTATTTATTTGAAGTGCTGTTGCCAATAGAGCAAAAGCGGTGATGATACTGGTTAATTGTTTTCTCATTACGGTTCCTAGTAGGTCACTCTTAAAAATGGGTTATCTAATCCGCCAAATTATTAACCTAGTGGCTACTTCGTTCTACGGCACGTCGTAAATACGTCGCTTCGCTCTCCCTGTAGACTCTCCTCGAGATCCCTCTCTCAGAAGGCCTGAAACAAAGCACCCACTAGGTCAATAATTAGCTAGTTAATTTCTAAATTATAACGGCAATCTAATTACTAAAACTTAATTGCGATTGCCATTCAAATGAACAATTTCAACGACTATAACACTGTTAGCACTGCGCGGATCGCTATCAAGTGTTTTGTTAAAGGCCATCTAAAAGAGGGATCTTTTAGCTGAGCTTACAGGGAGAGCGAAGCGCCGTATTCACAGCGTGCCGCAGAACGAAATACTTGATAGCGATCAAAGCGCAGTGCGAATTGGTTAGCAGCCTCTCAAATACTCAGCTCAAATCAGACGATCAATCCAAAGCCAATAAATAAGCCTCAACCTCAGCTGCATTGCCACGAAATACAATACGGTCCTTACGCTGTTCTAATAAATAATCATACTGCGGATCATAATATTCATTCAGCAGAACTCGAATCCATTCGCGGTGCAAACTATTATTGCCCGCTTTATGAGCCTCAAGAGCATCATCCAACATAGTCGCCAACTCTTGATAACGTACACCACCCAAGCGCTTACGAATATTAAACATCGACTTTTTCAACTCTTCAGAAAAAAGTTCAAATGCCGTCAACTCACCATTATAAGGCTTTCCTTCAAGACTGATGATTTTTGAATCATCAGCACAAAATTCTTCCCACTCCGCTAACTTTTGCAAAATGTAATTGCTAAAAGAATGCTCTACCCGAGTTTCTAGGTCCGCCTCAACCACCACCATCGGTGATTCATGCATCGCACTGCGTAACTTATTCGGTATCGCCGAGCGCCCAATCAAATGGCTCTCATCTTCTAATAAAATAGGCACGTTAGGCGCTTTATGATGACGGCGTAAAAATTCTACCGACAGCTTATTTTCAAAATCTATCTGACTCGGCTGTCCTGCTGCACGTTTACCAAAAGCACTACCACGATGATTCGCCAATCCTTCCAAATCAATCGTATTTTCGAATTTTAACAATAAATCCGTTTTCGCCGCGCCCGTTTGACCCGCTACAATATAGAATTTTTCTTTACGCTTGGGATCAATAGCATAATCACAAATACTCTCTAAGCGATCAATTAAAAAACGACGCATCGCCTTATAACCGCCCTTCACCAACGGATAATTACAACCCGCCTCTTTAAGCCAAGCTTGTGTTGTATGCGAGCGCAAGCCACCACGGAAACAATACAAATAACCGTTTGGGTGTTGCTTAGCAAACGCTAACCAAAGCGCCATACGTTCATCTTTAGTTTTACCCGATACTAAACGATGACCTAATTTAATCGCCGCTTCTTGGCCATCACGCTTATAACTTGTACCGACCTTAGCACGCTCAATATCCGTCATCAGCGGTAAACTTTTCACATGAGGAAAAGCACCCTTTTTAAACTCAATCGGCGCACGGGTATCAAACATCGGCGTATCGGTTAAAAATAACGCCTCATAGTCTTCTGTATCTGGACGGACATCAGTTTCTGCTCTATTAGTTGAGTCAGTCATTCCTAAACAATCTCAACCAAAACTGAAGAACCATCAGCTGTAACCAACTCACCGATAGCCTCAGCATATAAACCTTCACGAGTTAACAAAGCCTGCAATTCCGCTTCACTCTCTGGCTCTACCGCAATCAACAAACCACCACTGGTTTGCGGATCACATAACAAGTTACGCTGCTGCTCACTCATCGGCGCTAACTTATCCCCATAAGAATCAAAGTTACGCAGCGTGCCACCAGGCACACAACCCGCTTCCAGATAATCTTTAACCGGCTCTAAAAACGGAATCGCATCAAAGTTAACTTTGGCTTGAACGCCACTGCCTTCACACATTTCAATTAAGTGGCCCATCAAAGCAAAACCAGTAACATCGGTCATCGCAGTGATACCCGCAATATCGGCAACTTCAGCACCCACAGTATTCAGCTGGCACATCACTTCAACCGCAAGACCTTCGTGTTCAGGTTTTAATTTTTTCTGTTTCTGCGCAGTGGTTAAAATGCCGACACCTAATTTTTTAGTGAGGTATAACTTACAGCCCGCTGTTGCGGTATTATTTTGCTTTAATTTTTCTTTCGCCACTTGGCCAGTAACCGCTAGGCCAAAAATTGGCTCAGGTGAATCGATACTATGGCCACCCGCTAGCATAATGCCAGCATCCATACAGGCTTGGCGTCCGCCATCAACCACCTGCTGCGCTACTTCAGCTGGCAAGGTATTAATTGGCCAGCCCAAAATAGCAATGGCCATCATCGGCTTACCGCCCATGGCATAAATATCACTGATCGCATTCGTCGCCGCAATACGACCAAAATCAAAAGCATCATCAGCAATCGGCATAAAGAAGTCTGTGGTGCTCAAAACGACCTGACCGTTGCCCATATCATAAGCCGCGGCGTCATCTTTACTGCTATTGCCCACCAACAGGTTTGGGTCCATCTTTACATCAAGCTTTGACGCAACGATAGTTTCCAATACTTGTGGAGATATTTTGCAGCCACAACCCGCACCATGACTGTATTCGGTCAATTTAATCGCTGAAGATGGCGCAGAAGTAGAAGACATAAATGAAGGCCTAAAATAAGTATTTCAAAAGATATATGTGTACGTAAGACAATACATAAAACAAGAGGGCCGAATCATACGGATTTAAGTACCGAATGTCACAAAATCTAGGCATCAATGACAATATAGTGCCGCTTGAATAAGAGCTGTTTGCTATACCTAAAATTAACAGCAATAAATTGTGAGGTTCACCCATGCTACTCGGTTCAATTATCGCCCTCGCCCTTATTGCTGGTTTTCTCTATTTTATCCGCCACAAGTCCGACCGCCGCTCCTCGCATAAATCACACAAGCAACATAAAACACATAAATCCGATAATCAGGGCAAGAAGACTAAACACAGCTCTTTTCACTGCGTTGAAACCCACCATCATGCAAACTGCTGTAAAGCCGTCAAAGACTTACACGGCAAGCGCTTTTTATCATCCGAAGCACCCACATTACCAGTGGAGGGCTGCACTCAGGCTCATTGTGAATGTGATTACATTCATCATGAAGATAGACGGGTAGAAGTTCGCCGCACTGATATGGGGATTCAACACGACATGTATGGTCAAAACGGTGAGACTGAGCACAGAAATAAAAGCCGCCACGGCCGCAGAGCAACGGATTAAAACAAACCTAAGTCAAGACCTATAAATCCAATGATTGCTAATATGACTCACCCTTACTGCTGTCATTAGGTAAATCATGGCAAATGATTCAAGCCCTAGTACCCATGCCGATACTATCCCTGGCGCCATTCTTCAGCGTGATAAAAGATCTTATGCAATCGTGCCCAAAAGCCCAGTAGGTATTATCACCCCTGAAGAATTGGATAAAATCTCAGCCGTAGCTAAAAAATACGACATACCTGCAATTAAAATCACCTCTGGCCAAAGAATCGCCTTAGTCGGTATCAATGAAGAAGATCTGGAAGATATTTGGTTAGACCTCGACATGCCCAAAGGCCAAGTCAAACCTGCAGAAAAAAACCTGCACTACGTACAAGCTTGCCCAGGCATAGCCGCTTGTAAATATGGCGTGCAAGATGCGATTGGCTTGGGCCAAGAAATGGATTCTGTATTTTCTAATATTTCTCTACCTGCCAAATTGAAAATTGGTATTTCAGGCTGCTCTTTTTCCTGTGGCGAAAGCATGGTGAGAGACATTGGTTTGCTAGGCAAGAAAAGTGGCTGGTCGTTAGTCATCGGCGGCAACGCTGCACGCCGACCAAGAATTGGTGACATAATCGCCGAACGTCTTAGCAAAGAAGAAGTCATTTCACTCACTCAGCGATTTTTAGATTTCTACTGCCTACATGCAAAAGAGAGAGAGCGCACCGCACGATTTTGCGAGCGCCAGGGTTTAGAAAAAATACAACGGGCCATTTTAGATTAGGTAAGATGACTTTAGATTAGGTAAGATGACTTTAGTTTGAATAAGAAGACTTTAATTTGAATAAGAAGAAAGTAGCTTATCAATGGATTTCTTCGGGGTTTTAGTCAGCTTTTGAATTAACTCAAAAGGAATATCAAATATCCCATAGCGCTCACCGATATCCTCCAGCATTTTCATCCACACCTTGGCCGTCATTTCAGAATCGTATAACGCTCGGTGAAAATCCCCAGAAGTTTCAATATTGCTATAACGCACCAGTTCACCCAATTTATGACTATGAGCATCTTGAAAAATACGTCTAGAAAGCAATAACGAACAAGAAAACTCTCCAGAATAAGAATGGTTAATACGGGCAAATTCTGCGTCTAAAAACCGCTTATCGAACGATGCGTTATGCGCGATTAAATTATCATCAGCAATAAAATCAGCAAAACGCCCCATCACGTCCTCGCAGGAATCAACTCCCACCAGCATCTCATTGGTGATACCGGTATAATCTTCAATAAAGCCACTAACTCGACGACCAGGGTTCATCAATTCTTGGAATTGCTCAGTCACTTCACCATTAACCAAACGCACCGCACCAATTTCAATAGCGCGATCGCCGCTATCGGGAGATAGACCTGTGGTCTCGAAATCGAGAATTACCAAACTATCAGCACGTTTTACATTCATTCTATATTCCACTAAACAATAACAAGCTCAATTCACTCCTTACCCGTCAAACAAATAAAGATATTTACTGAGTTAGATAATACACCGAGATATACAAAAGTATTAGTCCCTTAAGAAACAAATCCGATTAGATTTGTTTGTGCTCCAGTACTCAGAAGTTTAGCCATTACTTATCTATCATTCCCTCTGTCATTGAACTTAATCATGGAGAATCAGATGCAAATAACACTATATAGAGTGAAATCATCTATACAGATTTTATTACTCAACATTATCATTCTATTTGCAACTGGTTGTGATTTTAATACGCCGAAAGAATCTTCTGACTCCATAAAAGATACTCCTGTAGGTGAAGTTCCTAACCCAACACCTGATCCAACGCCATCAGCATCACCAACTCCTGAACCGATACCTGAACCGATACCTGAACCGATGCCTGAACCGATGCCTGAACCGATGCCTGAACCTATACATGAACCGATAGTCTTAGACGCTATTAGTATCAGCCAAGGTGAAGACGATGGTTACAGTTGGGGAAAGTACGGTAATGCGGATTGGGAAGCCGATAATATAGATAATGATTTTATTCGCCTAGGCGCAGCTGGCAATGACGATCGTAATTATATTTCGTCTTACCTATTTCGTAATGTCGCAATTAACTCAGGCCAAAATATTCTATCCGCTAAAATAATTTTCACCGAACATAGCGATGAAGGTAGCGACAGCGCTAGCCTAGACCTTACCATAAAAGCCCTCAACCCCAGCTCACAAAGCAGCTACTCTGAGGGTGACCTTGGCCAAGACCGCAGTGCATTAACAGCACAGGTACGCTGGAATAAATCCTCAAGCAATTGGGAAACTCCTGATCTAACAACCTTAATCCAAGCGATTGTCAGTGACTCCAATTGGAATGCCAACCAAGCGATGGGATTTGTTATCCAAAATACGGCTGGGGCAAGCGGTAATAGTCGTCACAATATATTTACTGCTGATGCAAGTAATGCAAACTACCATCCAAAACTATTAATCACCTATGGTGATGACTTAGTCGCACCGACTATTTCAAACCCAAGCCCAACAGGAACTCTTTCTTCAAATATCACCAATACTTCATTAGGCATCAATACCAACGAAGCGGCCACCTGCAAATTTAGTGAGAGCGCTGGTACTGAATATAGCGATATGGCTAACAGCCTAACCAGCAGTAATAACATTCAACATCAAGCAAATCTAAGCAACCTAACTCAAGGCAATCGTTATGAATACTATGTTCGCTGTGAAGACCTCGCGGGTAATGCAACCACTACCGATTTCATTATTAGCTTTGCCATCGCAAGCTTAAGTGATGCGCTAGTACTGCTAAATATCGAAGAGCCAGCCAATACACAACGCGATAACGAAGTCGTCCGTACCGGAGTGCCTTTTCCTAAAGGACTGGTACAAGCCAGCGATGCCATTAAGCTCACCGCATCGGGTTCGAATACCGCACTTCCCATGCAAACACGCCCTCTCTCTTTATGGGACGACGGCTCTGTACGTTGGTTATTGGTGGATACACAAGTCAGCTTGAACGCTGAAGAAAATAAAAGCTTAGAATTGAAATACGCTGCCACAGAAGTCGTTAATACCAACCCACTAAGCATCGACCAAGACGATAATTTTATTCATATCGATACGGGTCCACTACAATTCACTGTCCCTAAAAATAATGGCAGTATTATTCATAGTGCAAGCCTAATAGAAGGAGCTAATACTCATACCTTAATCGCCCCACCTACCGATAATAGCGATCGAGGTCCATGGATTTCAGTTGCAGGGCAAACGCATTTTGGTGGTTTATTAACGTCAAATTCAGTGCCCGCCGCCAATGATCCGATTAAGAAATACGAAGATTATATTGCCAGTAATGACGGTTATGATTTTAACCTGCACGGTCTATGGGATTTATCCGTCAGCATAGAAGAACAAGGCGACTTACACGCAGTGATTCGAATTTCAGGCACTCACCTGGATGAAAATGGAATTGCTTATTCTTCATTCATTACCCGTGTTCATGCTTACCGTGGCCAGAGCCAGCTTAAAATCGACCATACTTTAGTCTTCACCGGTACAGGCAACGACAAAATTACTGACTATGGTTTCCGCTTACCTTATGCAGGCACCAGCACACTGATTGAAGGTATTGCAGCCAATACGGGGGAAGTGACTCACCTAAGTTATGACAAACATAATATTCCTGGAAGCAGCAATGTAACAGGTCAGGCCCAGGGGTACATTGCACGCCAGAATAATGAAACTAATGTCTCTGTGGTACTAAAAGATATGGCAGAGAATTTTCCTAAAGGCTTAGCGGCAACGACTAATAGCATTGATATTCAACTCTATCCAAGTGCCGCACCTGACCTTAATCTAGAACGCTATTCAAGCTCAATTGATTCCGCCAATGGGGAAACATCAAGTATAAGCATAAATCGTTCAGCCCAAGGTTTAGCGAAAACCGATACCTTCATCATCAATTTTTCAGCGGGTAATTTAGATAAAACAGTTACTGAAAATTTAGCAAAAAAAGTGAATTCGGGTCCACTGCTAGCATTAGCGAATGGTGATTGGTATTCAAATGCAAAAGTTATGGGCGTCGGTAATTTTTCTTTCAATAGCGATAAAAACACTTCAGAACGCCACTTCCGTATTGATCGTAAATTAAAAGTCATCGAAGATTTCATGCGCTTCAATCAACGTAAGCAATACAATTGGTTTGGCATGCTAAATTATGGTGATATTCGCGGCTATTTTAAAGGAGGCTGCGCACCTGGGCACAGTGCAGATTGCACCTGGTCTGAAAAAGGTCGCTATGGTTGGTCAGGTAACTCTGGCGAGCCAAGTAATCAACTTTGGGTGCAATTTTTACGAGCCCCTAGCCGTGATCTATTCACCGATGCCAGCGCGCTTGCTCAACATTCACAAGACCTACAAATGATTCATTATGGTGATGCAACAAAACACAGTGACCAAACAATGAGCGGCGGCCGTAATCGTGAATTCTCAGTCGGCTCCATGCACCGCCATGGCGTAGACGCGTGGTCGGGTTATGGCCAACAACCTGAATACTCTCATGTCGCGGGAATTGAAACCTACTATTACCTAACCGGTAATGGTCGTGCGAAAGAAACATTATTTGAAGCGGCCGCTTTTATGACACGCTACGGACAAAACACTCCAAGTTATACTGCACTAGTCAACGGCATTGACGTACTCACCCGGGCATCCGCAGTATTCCATAATCAACCTGCGACCTATAACCGCTTTAATAATCGCTTAGAAGTATTAATCCAAGATACCTTTGATAATGACGGCGTAAATTCAGAATTGGCCGATAGCACATTAGGCCAGACATTTGATTACTTCGTACGGGGGGCTGCTGGCTTGATGTACCACCACGAGCGCACAGGCGATAGTCGCAGCGCGAACCTAATTTTAGATGCTGCTGATATTATCACCGAGGGTGGCGATAAATGGGGGGTCAGTAATGATGGCGACGCCGGTGGAGTATGGTACTACCTAAACAACCTAACCTACGCCCACAGTATTGCCGACGAATATAGCCGCAATAAAACACCTTATTACAATTTAGTGAGCAGCGTACTTGCGCTTAACGATCATAGCAGCCCTCAAAGCAGCTCTGCGGTCATTAGCTTAGCCTCGTTTGAAGCAACGCCAGCTGATTGGAGAAATTGGATATGGGAATGGAACGAAGAGGAATTAAATCCTGCCGCCCCAGCCCTATTACACATTGCTCGTCAAATGACTTTCCGTAATGATTTTATGCAAGACTACCATTCGTATCGCGCCTTTGTTCACCTAGCCACAGCGGCGGCGCTAATCAGTCCAGAATAAGTCAGTTCAGAATAAGTCAGAGTTAGTCGTAGCTGAATAATTCCAATCAGCTACCACTAGCTGTATCATCAGCTCTGATCTTATAGGAACAGGATATCCGAGCTAGATGCGCATCTACTTATTGCTACTGATTTTAATCAGCCCCCAACTCAGTTGGGGAACAGCCACATCGTTATTCTCAGAACTCAAACAAGCCGTCTTTCAAATACGGGTGATTGATATTGCCTCTGGAGATAAATTCACCATCGGTTCTGGTTTTCAAATTTCTGCAGAAGGCCACATCGCCACCAACTTCCATGTGGTTTCTTCTTATGTGCACGAACCGGAAAAATACAGATTAGAATTTGTCCGTACTGCTAGTTCTGGTGACAATAGCTCAGATGACAATAGTTCGAGTGACAGCAGCTCTAACATCCAAGCCGCTAAATTATTAACCTTCGATGTGATTCACGACCTAGCAATACTAACCATCAACGATACCCCTACGCAGCAAACACCTAACAGCTTCCTACCGCTATCAAAGCAGCCACTGAATAAAGGTGATCGTATTTATTCTATGGGCAATCCCCATGATTTAGGCATGACGATTATCGAAGGAAATTATAACGGCCTACTACAAGCCTCACGTTATCAAAAAATATTATTTTCGGGTTCATTAAACTCAGGTATGAGTGGCGGCCCTGCTATTAATGAACAAGGCGAAGTAATTGGTATCAACGTCGCCACCCAAGGTGATGAGATCAGTTATTTAGTGCCGGTAAGCTATCTAAAAACGCTAAAAGCCAATGCTGAATTATTACAACAGCAAGGGCTTAGCGATGAATTAAATTATACTCAGCTAATTCATCAATCTTTATTCAAAGATCAAGCTAATTTTTATGCAGATATTCTTAAGCAGGCTTTTAATACCGAAATACTCGGAGAAGTTAACGTCGCTAATAAAATTAGTGACTCGCTTAAATGCTGGGGCCATAGCACAGACAGCGAAGACGACGATAGCGGTGAGGCCAAACATAAAGGGGCTCACCAACACTGCGTAACAGAAGACCAAATCTATATTGATTCAAATTTAGGCTTAGGAGAGTTTTATTACGACTTTGAATGGATCACCAGCGAAGAGCTAAATCCTTTTCAGTTTTATAACATCATTCAACAGCGCTATACCCATGGTAGCTTGAGCAATACTTACCAAGAAAAATACGTCACTGAATTTCAATGTGCCGATAACTTTATTAGCTTAAGCGATCACTCATGGAAAATCTCAACCTGCTTTCGCGCTTATAAAGATTACCCCGACTTATACGATAGCCAACTGGTTATGGCTTCTATCGATGGCAGTCAAAAAGCATTAATTGCTAAAATCGGCGCCGCCGCGATTAGCCGCGACAATGCCACTCAATTATTCAAACGCTTTATGGAGTCGATTTCATGGAACAAGTAATCATCCAATACGGCGTAAAACAAGGACGTATTGCCGAACTCGTACGCAGCTGTGGTGAAGATATCCTCATCGGTCGCGGTTTTAATAATCAGCTGGTAATACAAGATGATTATATTGCACCGCAACAACTGCGTATTTTTCAGCAAGAAAACCAAACCTGGTGGGTAGAAGTATTAGATCAAACCAATAGTGTACTGCTTAATGGCAAGACGCTAAATGATGCAGAAATAGATAAAGAGATAGATAAAGAAAATAGCTGTTTCCAGATTCGCTCTGGTGATCGCATCACCATCGGCCGCACTACCCTATCGGTTTATAACGCAGAACATAAAGTAGAAAAAACACGCAAGCTATTAACCCGTAGCCTACACCAAGAATCTATTAGCTTAACCCTACCACTAATTCTGCTAGTGCTGCTCAGCGCCTTTGATATTGCTGTAGAACACTTTTTGGTTACCCCACAAGAAAGCCTAACAACGTTTATTACCACCAGCTTACTCAGTGCATTTATTGTATTAATTTGGGTAAGTTTGTGGGCATTAGCAGGCCGAATATTCCGCCATAATAGCCACTTTGGCCAACAGTTACTCGCCACAACACTAATACTTTTTGCCTTGTCGATTTCTGGCCCTTGGCCGCAATTGTTAGAATTTATTTTTTCAAGCACCAGCACAGGTACGGTCTTAAACTACCTACTGGCCTTTACCTGTTTTGCGTTATTACTTAAGTTTCATTTATTGTTTGCGACTAACTTACGCAGAACGGGGGCAATAGCGCTATCAATCAGCGCTTTAGTTGTGGGCGGATCTGCCAGTTACCAGTATTATCAGCAAAGTGAATTTTCTTATGAAGCTAATTATTCACAAGTGATAAGACCGAACTTTATGCACCTAGGCGGTGACTTAGATATGGATGAGTACTTAGACCAAACTCAGCAAGTACTCGATGCGGTTGATGAACAGAATGTTGCTGATAAGCAGAAGGCTCTCTAATTTAAAGAGCTTTCGTAACTATTCAGCAGGTTTCATAAACCGATTGATGATTGGGTATTTATTCCACAAAACGGCGTAAATACTTCCCTGTAGCCTTAGTTCGGCTTCCTGCCTCGCATATTTGCTCCACAATTACCCAATAATGAATCTTCTCTGTCTTAATTTGAACAACCTGAATAGTTACGAGCTTTCTTTAATTAAAAACAGGGGATAAGGCTACTGCTCTAGCTTCTCCCCTGCTTGCACCGCATCACTCAATTGAACCTTCTTTATATTGGCTAGGTTAGCAATGTTGCGCATCACCTCAACCCCCTCAACTTCATAGTTCTCAATCATTTCAGCTGTCACCTCATACGGCGAACCTAAAGCCAAACCGAGCTTACCTTTATGCAACTTCATGCCTTTAATAATATCTGAGCCCCCCACCAAACTCAGCGGCAAAATCACATCACCTGGGCGTAAATAGGCCTGTAGATATTTAGGGTTAAAATACTTTAAGGTAATGTCGCCCTCTTTATCGACATAAGAACGTGACCCTTCAGGGAAAATCAAAAAAGGCTCGTGCATTACCTGTTTAAATAAATCGTAATCTTGCTTATCAAAATCAGCCATCACACTAATCGCATTACTGCTGTGCAGATACGCCAGAAATTCTGTTTTCTCTGACTCCGATAAAACCTCATCAAGCCAAGTTAAACTGGTATTAAAGCGCGCTTCGTCAGAATCAAGATTGGGGTAATTCAAAATCAGCTGCATAAAATCTTTATGGCTAAACTGCTCGATCAGCTTAAGGCCAGAATCTGGCATCTTAATTAAAAACTGACTACGACGTGCGCTAATTTGCAAAGCTTCAGCAAGGCCATCTTCATTTACCTTAGTGGTACGTTGAGAAGGCAAGGTTAAAAACAAGTTACCGACATTACTCGCACCACTTTTTAAGAACAAACTCGAAAACATACGAGGGCCAACCACGGTATTACAGTTTCCTACTAAATTATCAAACCCCAACCGGCGCAACGCACTGCGGACAAAATACGGCCCTAAATAACCCTCATGATGGCCAATAATAAATACTCTCTGACCATGCGCTTTCAATACCGACGCTTCATATAAGTGTCTTACACTATGGCTCGATTCTATTTTTCTTTTCGAATCTTCTTTAAAAGAAACCTGCTGACCATCAGCATCCACTAATACAACATCTTGAATATAGTGCGCTTCCAATAAACCAAATAACTTATGCCACAAAGCTCTATCGGGCAGTACTGGGGATAATGAACGTTTAAACGAAAAGGGAATGGCTAATATGCGCTCGATATGGCTTTTATTAAATTCTTTGAAATATGAGTGCTGCAATACCTGATTTTTACGCGCAACAAACTTATCAACCAATTCAGGAAAGTGCTCTTTAAAGTCGTGCCCTTGCTTCGTGGCATTCGCCACCAGCTCATCCATATTACGCATTAACTTTGCATTATAAGGAGACTGCTTAAAGGCATAATATTTAGTGCGGGTAAATTCAATCATCGCCTTAAAGTTGGTTACAACTCCAGCGGTATGCAAGCTTTGCTTAATAATTTCAGGGGCAGGCACTTTCATTAGCATATCGATCAACCAATGCTTCACCACATCAACCCAACCCGCAAGGGTAGAAAACAAGCCCATCATAAGACCTGTTAACCGAGATAACACATCGCACTTATCACTAGAGGCTAACGAACGTTCTAAATCGGCTTTATTTTGCTGCAAAATCTTTAACGACTCAGCTTCGCTTAATTCCTCAATAGGAGGAAGATTTTCATGTTCTTTTGTCATTCAACTAACCACTTATCACAATACATCATGTACAACTAGCCATAAGAAAGCGTGCATATTACCCCTGAATAGATGACAGAACATCTATTCAAGTCAAAATATGCCGAACTAATACCTTTAATATAGGTCATACTCGCGATTATTAGAGGCAAAAACATGCAAAACAAAGTTAGTCACAAGATAAAATCGACGCTTAGAAATAAGAAATTCTGGATCAGCAACCTCAAGACCCTAGCGCTTATGCTGGTTATCGCATTCGCCATCACCCAATATCAGCAACGCAGCATGATAGAAGGCCTAGCGCCGACATTACCCGACATTAGCTATAGCGAAAAACCGACTTTGGTGTATTTTTGGGGCAGCTGGTGCCCTGTATGCAAAACGACTTCGCCTTTTGTTAGCAGCCTAGCTTCAGAAGGCGATTACAACATAATATCTGTGGCGTTATCGTCGGGTAGTGATAATGAAATAGAGCTGTACCTGAGAAAGCATAACTACCAATTCAAAGCCATTAACGACGATGATGGCGAAATCAGTGAAAGCTGGGGAGTCGCGGTAACTCCTAGTATCTTCATCATCAATAAAGCAGGTGAGATTAGTCATACCAGCACAGGTATGACCAGTTTGTGGGGCATGCGCTTAAGATTATGGCTAGCATCACTCTAATATGATGCGCATTTTACAGTATTAGAAAATACAGATTCTAAAACGGAACGTCGTCATCAAAATTAGTTGATGACGACGGCGTAAAGCCACCCATATTAAAATCGTTACCACCACTTGGTGCAAAACCGCCGCCATCAGTAGGTGCAGAACCACCAAAGCCCGCATCAGGGCTTTCAATGCGCCACGCCTGCAAGCTAGTAAAACACTTCTCTGGCTTACCTTGCGCAGCCCAGAGACGACCAGACAAGTTAAAATGAGCAACAATCTCTTGGCCCAACTGGTATTGATCCATCAAAGAGCATTTATCTTTCAACAACTCCATCGCCACATAACTCGGGTAAGCAGGGTTCTCTCCTTCACCACTTAGCTTGATCACAAACTCACGCTTAGTAAAACCATTTTGGCCAAATGACTGGGTCTCACCAATGGAATGAATAATCCCTTGCGCTTCAAAACTCTTAGACATACTCAATACCGTAATAAAATTGTTCGTTAAATATTAGCCGCACATCATAGCACTGTTCAATCACCTTACCACTCTCCTAGAGTGCCAATAGGCATCTTGCCAATACGGATTATCTAACCGAGAAGACATCACGCCCCTAGAGCTAGAAGTATGAATAAACTGATTCTTGCCGACATAAATCCCTACGTGGCGTTGCTTGATACCCGTTTTAAAAAATACCAAGTCACCGGGTATTAAATCTTGCTGAGCAACCACAACCCCCTGCTGTACCTGTTTCGCGGTGGTGCGTGGCAAACGAATCCCAAACTCCTCCGCAAAGGTTAAATAGACAAAGCCCGAGCAATCGACCCCACTTTTAGACAAACCACCATCTCTATGTGGCACCCCCTGCCATTCAGCCAGTTGTTTTAATAACTGACTCCTCACTTTAGATTGATCTGTCATAGCAATATTACTGGCCATTGAAGTAGTAGGTGCAGAGCTAGCAGGAACAGAGCTGGCAGGAATAGAGCTACAAGCCGATAAGCCAAAGCAAATCGAGACAGCAACAAGCAAGTTAGCAATACATGTCTTCATGCCAATAATAGTATTCATGGTTAGGGTCTTTTCTAGTACAGATTAAATAGTCAACTAATCAAACCATAACGCAGGTTCAATCAACGGAACAAGCTCTCAACAATGGGGATTAGCAATACAAAGCCCCAAAAATAGTATAAAATGTACGCGATTTCGCAATGGGCTGGTAATTATTAACATTATTGACCCCCTAATAAAATAGTGCGACAGGAGTGGTTTTGTACGATTTAGAAAGCATTACCTTCAGGCGGCCAACGCTTGAAGACGGCATGGATGTCTATCGATTAGTTGAGAATTGCTCACCGTTAGATACCAATTCCAGTTACTGCAACTTGCTACAATGCAGTCATTTTTCAGATACCTCCATAGCAGCAGAAATAGACGGCAAACTCGCCGGATTCGTTTCAGGCTACATATTACCAGCGCGGCCAAATACCCTATTTATCTGGCAAGTCGCAGTCGCCGAGCAAGCCCGAGGGCTAGGATTGGCATCTCGCATGCTAACCAACTTACTCGCTCGCGATCAAAGTACCTCTAACAGTACCCCTATTGAATACCTAGAAACCACAATCACTCAAGATAACAAACCATCTTGGGCCTTGTTTGAAGGTTTAGCGAAAAAGCAATCTGTAGCGCTAAATACCTCAGACTGGATGGATAAAGAAGCCCATTTTTCAGGGCAGCATGACTCCGAGACACTCGTTCGTCTTGGGCCCTTTCCCCTAATTTCTAAATAAGAGCAAAGAGAATATAATGAAAATTTTTGATGAAATTGAATCCGAAGTACAAAGTTATGCTCGCTCTTTCCCTCGCGTCTTCAATCGCGCCAAAGGCGAGTTTATGTGGGACGAAGAAGGAACTCAGTATTTAGACTTTTTAGCCGGTGCTGGAACGTTAAACTACGGCCACAATAACGACATATTTAAACCGATTCTGCTTGATTACATTCAGAATGATGGCATTACCCACGGTCTAGATATGCACACCAAGGCCAAAGGTGAGTTTCTAGAAGCTCTTAGTGAAAAAATTCTAAAGCCACGCAACATGGAATACATGGTGCAGTTTACTGGTCCAACAGGAACAAACGCAGTAGAAGCCGCGATGAAAGTTGCCCGCAACGTAACGGGTCAGCAAAACATCGTAACCTTCACTAATGGTTTCCACGGTGTAAGCTTGGGTGCATTAGCCGCAACCGGTAATTCTCACCACAGAAACGCAGCTGGTGTTAGCTTAACAGGCATACACCGTATGCCTTACGACGGCTACCTTGGCGACAACATAGATACCACTGAATATCTAGACAAAGTTTTGTCTGATTCAAGCAGCGGCATCAGCTCCCCAGCAGCAGTAATTGTTGAAACAGTTCAAGGCGAAGGCGGTATTAACGTTGCCAGCATTGAATGGTTACAGAACCTACAAACAGTATGTCGCAAGCACAAAATTTTATTAATCGTTGACGACATCCAAGCAGGTTGTGGTCGTACGGGCGATTACTTCAGCTTTGAAGAAGCGGGTATCGAACCAGACATCATCACCTTGTCTAAATCATTAGGCGGCTACGGTTTACCGTTTGCCTTAGTATTGATGAAGCCAGAATTAGATCAGTGGAAGCCAGGTGAACATAACGGTACCTTTAGAGGTAACAACCTAGCGTTCGTAACGGCTAAAGCTGCACTTGATCACTACTGGTCTGATAATAAATTCTCTGAAGAGATTAAACGCAAAGGACAATATATTTCCCAGCGTTTTAACAGCATTGTAAATGAGTTTGGTGAAGGTAACTTCACTGCCAAAGGCCGTGGCATGTTCCAAGGGATTAACTGCGTAAATGGTGACATCGCAGGACAAATCACTAAGAAAGCCTTTAAAGCAGGACTAATGATTGAAACCAGTGGTGCCGATGATCATATTGTGAAAATCCTATGCCCATTAGTTATCAGTGATGAAAACTTAGCGAAAGGGATTGATATTATGGAACAAGCAATTAAAGAAGTTTGTGCCAAAGAAGATATCCCAGAAGAAAACATTTATTTCGAAGACTAATAATCTGCCGCCTTCACTTTAATAGGCGGCATAAAAAATAACCCTTTGAAATAGAAAGCTTTTAAATAGAAAGCTTTAAACTAGAAATTAGCAGTAGAAAGGCACAATAATGATCGTACGCACCTTAAAAGATTGTAATGACAGCAACCGTAGAATTGTTTCCCCAGACGGTAATTGGGAAAGCACCCGTATGCTTCTTAGCGAAGACAATATGGGCTTCTCTTTTCACATCACGACAATTTATGCAGGTGCAGATTTCCAAATGCATTATCAAAATCATTTGGAATCGGTTTATTGTGTTAGCGGTGAAGGCGAAGTGGAAACACTCGCCGATGGCACAAAGCACCCAATTAAAGCGGGCTCTATTTATATTCTGGATAAAAACGACAAGCATATTCTGCGTGCGTTTAAAGAAATGCAAATGGCCTGTGTATTTAACCCAGCCCTTAACGGCAAAGAAGTTCACAATGCCGAAGGCGCTTATGAGTTAGATGCAGAAACACTGGCAGAATAACCCGCTTTATTAGAAAAACATTAGGCCCAATTTTCAGCAGAACCTTACTGCTGAATTGGGCCTGACTTACCACTCCCCTCTCTCGAACTCCACTTCAGCTAAAATCAATACCAGTACTTTCTTCTAACACCCCATAAAATACTGTCTATACTTACTGTTTATGCTTATTAGCAATCATCATAAATAGTTATATCTGTAGGAAACGTTGTATGCAGTGGTTTCAATCAATGTACAATCAAGTCGAAAAAGCCTTCTTTTATACCCTCAATCGAAAAATCTTAGGCAATTTACTCTTTCTATTTACCATTCAAATACTGTCTTATTTTCAGTTGAGCAGCCTAATCCCCGAAGATAAACAAGCTGGGCTATATGGCATAGTCGTATTAAGCTCTCTCGCCTTTGCCTTCACCCTGTTCTACTTAAATCACCTAATTGTGCGCCCAGTAAAGTTAATGCAAGCCACACTAGAGAACATCAATAAACAGCAAGGGGACCTATCCCAGCGCCTACCCAGCTTTAGCCACGATGAATTTGGTGAACTCGCGACAAACTACAACCACTTTGTCGAAAACCTACAAGCACTACTACAAGACACTTACAGTCATGCTTTGAACGCCAGCAAGGTAAACGAACGGGTATTAGACTCAGTTGCACTAGGCATCAAAAATACCGATCAGCAAAGCGCCCTAGGCCAAAGCATTCACGATAGCAGCGACCAACTAAAGCAAAACGTCCACTCCATTAGCAGCAATATCGAACAGCTCTCTGCCTCCACCAAGTTAAATGTAACAACAGCTCAGCAGTCCTCAACAGACTTGATAGCAATGCAAAGTAAAATTAATGGCATCAATCAGCTACTTGGAGACTTTGGCAATACCGTTGGCAAACTCAGCGAAAGTGCCAGTAACATTCGTAGTATTTTAAAACTGGTTGAAGGCTTCTCTGAACAAACCAACTTACTGGCCCTTAATGCGGCCATTGAAGCCGCCCGAGCCGGTGAAAGCGGCCGCGGCTTTGCAGTCGTCGCCGATGAAGTACGCACACTGGCACAAAAAGTGAACTCCGCCACCATCGAAATTAACGAACACATTACCGGCATGGAAAAGCTGGTAAGCCATACCGAAAAAGAATCTTCTGGCTTATACGCAGAGTCCGATTTATTAAAAGAACAAATGGGAGAAAATTCAGACAAGTTCAGTGAAATGGTTGCCGCGCTTAATCACGACCTAAATGCACTATCTGGGGTTGAACAGGATATTAAGGTAGTCGACGGTGGCTTTGCTGAAAACGATCAGCTGGTATCCAATATCAGTCAGCTAAGTGAAGATATTAGTGCATCGATGCAAGACGTGAATCAAAATACCCAAACCATGATGGAAGAAACCGCGACAACCCAAAAGCAGCTAGCACGATTTTTATAGCCTGAAATCAGCTATCAATCAACTGAGATAACTGGCTCACTGAAAGCATTTTATTATTAGAGTAAGTCGGTATTTTCTGCAGATTACCTTCCCCCTTAAACTGCATAAACAGCGTTGGATAAGCGGTTCCGCCAAGCTTCCTAAAAAAAGCATCATCGGCCTGACTGTCTTCTGGCGATACCTTCACCTTAATCGCTTTATTAAGCGCCTTTACTCCCTTTGTCGTTTGAATCAACTGATTTTCCAACTTGCGACAAAAGCTACACCAATCCGCTTGAAAATAGACAAAAATGGGCGCGTCATATTTTTTCTGCAGCCGCAGAGCGCGTTTATATCCTGCATGACCGTAATACCACTGGTTACTGGCGTAGACCAGCTTTAGCGGCTCATAAACAAAGGGCTTCTCTTCTGCGGCCATAGAGTTAGTTACACCAAGAGTTACTTTTTCGCCATCACAGGGTTCATCAGTAAATACCAGCTTACCAGCCACGTAACATTTATAAATTTCAGCAGAAGATGAAGCCGGCAACAAAGTCAGTAGACAAAAAAGACTCGCGAGGATTATTTTCATTGGCAAACTCATTAAAGATGTAAAAGCACCCCAACTATAATACTACAAACTGGTATCACGGTATTTAAGCGGAACGTATCGATAATGCCCCGTAATCTTATAAGAGAAAAGCATATCATCGAGCTTTGGCCCTGCGCCAATATTATGAACCACTAACGGATTGTTTGAAATTGACGAAACGTTATTAGTAATCACGCCGATATGAGGAAGATTGCCTGGCAGCATCCAAGTAACAATATCCCCTGCTTTATAATCACTGCCTAAATTAGAGACTGCCAACGTTTCACCATGACGTGAGAAAAACACCTGCAGATTAGGCACGCGGCGATGATCGATATTTTTATCGGTCGAGTTCATCCCCCAAATACGGTTAGAAGGGTACTTGTTGAAATTAGCCGCCATATCTTCATGAACTAGCTTCTGAAGGTCTGTGCCTATTGCACGGTAGGTTCTAATAACCACATCAGTACAAACACCTATGTCTACAGGCACATCACCATTAGGGTAAGGGATAGAAAGGTAGCGACCATCGTAGCGTACGCTGTGCTGGGTACGCTCAAGGGCGGCTTGGACTATGTCGTGCTTGAATGATACATGTTCAAAGCTATCACTGAGTGATAGCTGAGAATATAAAAGCAATAGAGTATATATACCAACTATTTTCATCTCACAGATACCTCTCAGGCAACTCGATAATCGTTCAAAGATATTTATATATAATGACTAAAAGCCCCCCAGTAGTAAAACATGGGGGGGCTACACCACTTAATCACTAGTTAAATTAATCTCAGGATTATGCTCTGAAATAAGCTTAACAACATCACTATGCCCGTTAATAACAGCATACGTTTTCGCGGTCTTACCCCAGCTATCTTTAAGGTTATGATCAACCCCTTTATCCAAAAGTTTCTTTACTATTTCAGTAGCCCCTAGTTCTGCTGATAAGTGCAGTGCCGTTTTATCAAAAGATCCCACCTGATTGAAGTTGATATCCTGTTCAATAAAATACATCACCATAGACTGGTAGCCTTTATCTAATGATTCTAAGAAAGCATTAGATTTTGAGTCAAAGCTATCTCCACCCATTTTATTCAAATCAATACCAGGATGATACTTAAGAATTAACTTAACGGTTTCAAGTCGACCTTCAGAAATGGCAATTTTTATAATAGACTTATTCTCAATATATTCATCGACATTAATCCCTGCCTTCAATAAAGGTTCTATCATTTTGTTCGCTTCAAGGGACATTGATAACGTTAATAAATTCTCCTCACTGAACGATCTTTTAAAACGAGTATCAATATTAAAGCCATGCTCTATTAAAAAATGCAGTAGTTTAATATCCTGTTTACGAACAAGCTTATTTTCTAAAAATTCAGCACTGAAGAATTTCTCATGATCAAAATCGTAACCTTGCTTAATATACAACCTTGCTAGGTCATATTCCCTATAACGTATAGCTTCACTAACTACTTTTCCGTCATGCTCTACATTATATTTCATGCCACTGGCTAAAAGCAGATCGTACATTTCTATAGAAGAATTTGCTGACAGAATAAATACAGTTTGCCCCTCCTTTTCATTCAGATAGTTAGGGTCAAGACCCTCTGAGATTAAGAATTCAGCAATATCTATCTGATTATAAAAAGCGGCATCATGCAAAAGGCTATAGCCATCATCAAGATCATTGATTGATAAATCATTATCTAAAAGAAATTTCAGCCCCTCTATAAATCCATACCTTACACTTTTAAACCCTGCCAAAACGACATTCAACTCACCAGAATCCTCTTCCATTCCATAAAATTTCTTGGTCAACTCTAGATCTTTACTTTTAATCGCTTGCAATAAATTCTTTGGTCTTGCCTTTTCAATTTCATAAGATTTAGTTGCTGCTGCAACATCCTCATCACTATTGCTAATACCACCACTCTCCTTCAGTAGATCTATAATAAGGGTATTATTGAGTTCTATTGCATGATTCAAGGCCGTACGGCCTGTTTTATCGACTTCGTTGACGCTGGCATTACTCTCCAATAAGAAAGCAACCTGGCTTTCACCACCTTCTAATACCGAAAGCATCAAAGGTGTTCTACCTTCCCCTACCGTTTTCTCGTCAATATTAGCTCCAGCCTTATAAAGAGAAGCCAAATACAAAGGTGAGCTTATAGAATAATGAATAGCTCCCCACCCCTTATTATCAATCTGTTTGTAATCGACATCATGAGTTAATAAGAGATCAATTACTTCGCCACTTATATCCCCACGGCGCAAAGCCAAAATCAAAAGGCCTTGCTCATCCTTGTTCACTCCAGAAAGGTCTGATCCATTAGTAATAAGAAGCTTCGCTATTGCATCAGCTTCAAGTAGTGGATTCATTGCCTCCATAGAGCGCCATAAAGGAGTTTTAGAATTTTTTGACTGCTGATTAATATCAACCCGATCTGCTAACCACTCAATAAGCTCGAATGTAGCCATGAGATCAGTTACTGCATTATGTAATAAATTATTCCCCCACTTATCCTGATCATCAAGCGAGCCAATGCCGTTGTTCGAAAAAGCTTCAAAGATATCACTTGAATTAGCATAAAATAATGCACTTTGCCCGTACTTATCTTTCATATCAGGGTCAGCACCCGACAGAAGTAGCATGTCAATTACGTCTGTACGCCTATTACTCGCAGCTAAATGAAAAACACCTAATCCATTTTCATTCCTAGCAGTAATGTCTGCACCATTTTGAAGAAGCAGCTCAATAACCTTGGCATGCTCCGTTAAATCTTCATTATCTGCGTAAGTTGCGTTAAGCAGACTAAGTATCAGTAGGTTTTCACCTGAATCTTCAAATGGATCGCTAATCATAATATTTGGCGATGCACCTTCAGCCAAAATTTTACTTAGCGCCTCGATATTTCTATACCTTACAGAGTGATATAGCTCTTCTTGTAAATCTAAAGTATCCGTACTCATAACAAATTCATCCTTGTGTTTTAAATTAGAAAAGAAGCCTATCTTCTCGTAAGACATTAAGCCTAATGCTAAGCATCCAGCAAATAAAGTAGCTATTAGAATTTTCATATTAGTATCGCTAATTAGAGAAGTATAAAATTTCTATATAGTACTTAAATAAGTTACTATTTCTATTATATTGATACTGTAACAACACCTCTCAATACTATTTCATTAGATAAAATAATCCAGATTGGCACAATTTTTTTTGATAAAGCACAAAAAAGCCAGCACGACGGCTGGCTTAATTAAAAGAGACTAAAACTAGCGAGTGATAATCCACTTGCCATCTTCTAGGCGGAACATAATAGGAAAACCTAGTGTTCCTGGATGATTCTTGTAAATCCCCATCAACCCACTGGATCTATTCCCTCTATACAAACCTGATAATTTCAACCCTTTTTCATTAACATAGCCAATACCGCCCTCTGCTAAGGATTTCATATCAATTTGTTTAACATTTTCAGTAAAGGCATATCTCAACTCTTTTTCAGTCGTTCCTGACACTTTATAAAATGCTTGATCTGTTTCAAGATTACGCTCTGCAAACAATGGCATTACAGAATCTAGATTACCCGTAAGAATAGCGTCTTGAATAGGAGCTAATAAGTCTTTAACCATTTGATTAGATAAATTCCAAAATTCATCGCGTCGACTTTCATCTTCGTACTGTATTGCAGGAACATCATCACTTTCAAAGAACTTCCATAAAGGCAAATTACTCGGTATACCGAAAGTTTGACTAAACTCATAAACCCCCTCGAAAATGATATCTTGAGCTGCTGTTACATCAGACACGACTATTATGCCTTCGTCATTACGCTCAAATGTTTCTGGGTTTAATCGATAACCTTCATACGATGCCTTATTTAAATGGCCGATTCCTTTAAATTCAAAACCGCCAATACGATACTCTTGTTCATCATCATCATTACTAACATACAGTTCTACGTTAATTTCAGACTGTTCGTTAATAGGAGTGCCTTCTGCATCAGGATAAACTACCAACTCAAGTGTATTCCCTCCTGATTTCATCCAATGGTTAGTAGGAAGTTTTAAAGTAGTTTGACCATCCCCCTCATTATCAATATGCGTCGATATACCATTTACTAAGATTTCGTATCGAGTACCAAAGCTATGAATTTTCAGCTCAAAAACGGGTTTGTCATTTAATATAGAATTTTTCATGCCCTGATCCTTACTACAGGAAGTTAAAATAAATACACTTATTATTATAAGCGTTCGAAATATTACCATCATTTTATATATGCCCTTGATCGATAGGAGTCGGCTTAGGGTCTGCTGGCCACTTAATCTTGTCAAAGACTGGAAGATCCCCCTCTTTCTTGACCGTTTTCTCTGCCTTTTTCGCTAGCTCTTTAACTTTTTTGAAGATCGGAGCTCCAAAACCACCGTCATCAGCACTTTTAGCGACATTGACACTTACTTTCACAAAACAAGAATAGGTAATATTCATTCCACTGAATACTAACTGCCCAGCAAGGGCTGACTTATCCTCAGCCGTCGTTGTCGTTAAAGTAGCAGTAAGACCAACACCACCAACGTCTTCTTCTTTTTCAGCCTCTATCCCCATACTGGCGCCAGCTTCAACTGTCACCCAATAAACATCACCTTTAGCTTTAGCATCCCCCACAAGCTTAAATGAAATTTTAGCTTCTGCTTCTCCCGTTTTCTCACCCTCAGTACTTAGGCAAGAGTTATCAATGCTCTTATCCCATTTAAAATCAGTAGAAATTCTACCTCTGGGTTTTAAATCAAGGGGAATAGAAGCTTTGAAATTTTGATCTTCATTTTCTTCACCTGAGGCTAAATTTACCACCACACTAAAACGTAGATCCACTGACCCAATTCAACAAAATACGAGGAAGATTTAGATTTTTAAAGAGCTATAAAAAAGCCAGCGCGATGGCTGGCTCAGCTTTACGAATACAAATCTAGCGCGTGATTATCCACTTGTCATCTTCTTTACGGAACATTATTGGGAATTCAAGAGAGCCCGATAAATCCTTATAATTACCCGTCATCGCAGGTTCACCATCTCGATAAACAGAAGCCAATTTCTTATTATGCTCATTAATATAACCAACAGCTTTACCTGTTATAGGTAGCATATCTAGTTGTGGAATATCCGTTTCAAAAGCATCTTTTAACTTAGCCTGCATTACTCCGCTAGAATAATAAAAGGCCTTATCCAATTCATTGTTTCGTTCTTCAAAAATAGGCATCAACTCGTCAATATCGCCTGCAGTTATTTTGTCTTGAATTATTTTTAGATGGTCGCGTAATTCAGCCGATAACTCCCAAAACTCTTCTTCTGATAAATCAGGCTCGTTAGGTAAATCATCACTCTTAAAGAACGCCCACAATGGTAAATTATTTGGGATAATAAATATTTTCTCATACTCATATGACCCAACAAGAACCGTGTCTTTTGCTATACTAACTTCATGAGCAATTACCTCACCTTCTTCATCATGTTTGAATAATCCAGCCTCTAAACAATAGCCTTCCAAGGCAGATTCAGTAATACGCCCCAACCCTTTAAAATTAAAACCACCTATTTTGTACTGTTCATCTGCTTCGTCATTATGCACATGAATTTCTGCATTGACTTCTGATTTTTCGTTAATTGGCGCCTCTTCATTATTAGGATAAACAAGTAACTTCAAACTATTTTCACCAGCTTTCATCCAATGATTAAGGGGAATACTCGTAGTTACCTGACTAGCACCATTTTTCTCTTCATACACTTTTATATTGTTAATATATATGCGGTAGCGAGTACCAAAACCATGAATTTTCATGGTAAATACGGGTTTTTTATTTAAAATAGAGTTGGTCAATTTAGTTTCTCCAGAGCACCCAAATAAAATTGAAAGCAATATAATGATTGTTAAAGATTTAATAGTATTCATTTTTTCACAGCTCTGCTTGGCTTAAAGGTTGTGGGCTTTTGGTATCGGGCCAAGTAGATTCATTGAATATGATTTGGCTCTTATCATATTGTTTTTTCTCTGCAAGAGTAGCAGTCTCTGATGAAGGTGTATCAGCATTCACCGTTGGCACAATTACAACACCAGTACCTCGACCAGTTGTATCTTTTACAGTCTTCTCATCACTTTTCGCCGTCTTAATCCCAGCCTCAGCCCAAGAGGTAAAATAAATCGCCATACCTGTGAAGCGAATATTACCCCCAAGTGCTGGTTTATTCTCAGCGGTGGTTGCAAACAAGGTAGTTTCAATACCAATACCTTCAGCAGACGATTTGGCCCCTGCCATATGCAATTCGGCACCAATAGATATTTTCACGCAAAATGCTTCGGCTTTTGCTTTTGCAACCGCCGCTAATTTGAAAGTGATTTTAGCATTTGCGGAAGCTGTTTTATCGCCTTCCGCACTAAGCCAGCTATCATCTACATCTTTTTTCCATTCGCATTTAGCCGAGATACTTCCTTCGGCTGTAAATTTCACATAAAGTTCAGCATCAAAAATGGCTTTGCCTTCTTTATCTTTTAACTCTTTAGTCATGTCTTTTTTGGCAGCAGAATTCAGTACTCCACTACCATCTATTTCAGCTATTTTCGCTTTTGATCTTGCGGCTAGCCCTTTGACTTTTAATAAAAAACCTCCTAAGCCGCCTCCTAAGCCACCAGTAAACGTCATTATCAACCAATCTAACAGATCGGTTTCAACTTTTAAGCCGATCAGGGGAGATAAGTCTAAAGCGACACTCCCAGCCATTCCAACCATCCCCGTTTTTGAACTTTCAGCTAATTCTATACCGCCGCCTAAGGATACCTTTGGTGGCTCTATTTCGACTATAATTAAATCATCAGAACCTGCTTCTTTTTTCAAATCCGAAAGTGTTTTACCCGCTGAGTTTAAAGCGGTTTCTTGGCAGTTATTTTTAATATTATCTAATTTTGAGGTGATAGACGTTAGCATTGACTCTAGCTTTGGAAAACTAACTTCTTTGTTATCGGTACTAGTGCTTTTACCACCAAATTTTGTGGGATTGCCATTAGTCCACTTAAAATTAGAAGAGATGCTTCCTGTTGGTTTTAAATTAAGATAAATAGAGGCTTGAAATTTTGATCTTCATTTTCTTTGCCAGAGGCTAAGGTTTGTCATCAATCTGAAATAAAGCGTAGCTCCCTGCTCACACTCTAAAAAATACCGATAAAATTTAAATTTTTAAAGAGCTATAAAAAAGCCAGCACGATGGCTGGCTACTTTTATTAGTAATGAATTATCGAGTGATGATCCACTTACCAACTTGCTTACGGAACATAATTGGAAATCCAATAGATCCTTGCGAGTTTTTAAAATTACCTACCATCGCAGGTCCTCGACCATCTCTAAGTAGTGAAGCAAGTTTCAGATTTTTTTCACTAACATATGCCACATCCTGCCCTTCTATTTCAAGCATGTTTAATCGTAAAAAATCTACTTCAAAAGAGTCTCTGAGCTTAGCTTCCATTACCCCGCTAGAGTAATAAAAAGCCTTATCCAATTCTTTATTTCGCTCGTCAAAGAGGGGCATAACCTCGTCAATATCACCCGCTATTATTTTATCTTGGATTGCTTTCAGGTGATCACGTAATTCTGCTGATATTGCCCAAAAGTCATCCTCGGATAGATCAGGGTCATGAGGTATTCCATCGCTATTGAAAAATGCCCACAATGGTAAGTTATTAGGAATAGTAAATGTTTGTTTATATTCAACCACACCTTCAAAAAACGTATCTTCGGTTATTTCAACATTTTGAGCTAGCACCTCACCTTCTTCACTATGTTTAAATAATTCAGCCTCTAAACGATATCCCAACAAGTCAGATTCTGGTATATGACCTAGCCCTTTAAAATTAAACCCTCCAATTCGGTATTGCTGCTCTTCCATTTCATCGTTATGCACATAAATCTCAGCATTCACTTCTGACTTTTCATTAATGGGAATACCTTCATCATCAGGATATATCACCAATTCTAATGAATTTTTCCCTGCACGCATCCAGTGATTGATAGGCAAGGATGTAGTAATCTGTCCATTACCGCTAGCATCGTCATAAATCATGACTCCATTTAGTAATACATCATATCGTGTACCCACTGAATGTATCATCAGGTTGAATACAGGTTTCTTATTTAAAATAGAGTTGGTCAATTTAGTTTCTCCAGAGCACCCAAATAAAATTGTAAGTAATATAATTATTGTTAAAGATTTAATAGTATTCATTAATTCACAGCTTCGCTTCACTTAAAGGTTGTATTTTTTTTGTATCAGGCCAAGTAGACTCTTTAAATATTACCTGTTTATGGTCATACTTTTTCTTTTCATTTAGATTAACTTCTGTTTTCTTTACTGGTTTCCCATTCTTTCTCTTAAATTTCTTTTTAGCAGCATTATCACTCTCTACCGTTTTAAGCCCAGCTTCAGCCCAAGATGTAAAATAAATCGCCATCCCAGTGAAGCGGATATTGCCCCCAAGTGCAGGTTTGTTTTCGGCGGTTGTTGCGAATAATGTAGTTTCAATACCGATACCTTCCGCAGATGATTTAGCGCCTGCTAAGTGCAGCTCTGCACCGATAGAAATTTTCACGCAAAATGCTTCGGCTTTTGCTTTCGCAACCGCTGCTAATTTGAAGGTGATTTTAGCACTTGCTGAAGCTGTTTTATCCCCCTCTAAACTTAACCAGCTGTCATCAACCTTCTTTTCCCATTTACATTTTGCAGTGATTTCTCCATCAGCAGTAAATTTCACATAAAGCTCATGAGCGAAGACCTTCTCTTTTTCTTTGCCTTCTGCTTCAGCTTCTTTTATCGCTTCCTTTTTGCCTTCAGGGCTAAGAACACCACCATGTTCAATTCCAGCGACGATAGACTTAGTCCTTGCCGCCAAGCCTTTTACCACCTTTAAGTATTTTCCAAAGCCACCACCGATCGACATAATGAGCCAATCTAACAAATCAGTATCAACTTTCATACCAATCAAAGGGGCCAAATCTAATAAAATCCCCCTATGTGTTCTACCATGCTTAATCTTCTGTCTCTAACAGACCCTTGATAAAACTAATATCGATTTTCAAGAAAGACTATTGCCGTAAAAATTAATTAAATTGTTAAAGAACGCATAAAAAAGCCAGCGCAGTTATAAACTGAGCTGGCTTCTTTATTCACTGCCGTTACAAAGACAATCTAGCGCGTAATTATCCACTCGCCATCTTGCTTGCGGAACATAATTGGGAATTCTATAGACCCTTCCGAATCTTTGAAATTACCGACTATCGCAGCCCCTTTTTCAGTCCTTAATACCGTAGCAAGCTTAAGATTTTTTTCATTTTCATACGCTACACGGCGCTCTTTTATTTCAAGCATATTTAATTGTGGAAAATCGACTTCAAAAGAATCCCTAAGCTTAGCTTCCATTACACCACTCGGGTAATAAAAAGCTTTGTCTAATTCATTATTACGCTCTTCAAAAAGCGGCATTACGTCATCGATGTCGCCAGCTAATATTTTATCTTGAATTATTTTTAACCGATCACGCAATTCAGCCGATAGCTCCCAGTATTCATCCTCAGATAAATCTGGATCATTGGGTACGGCATCACTATTAAAGAATGCCCATAATGGTAAATTATTAGGAATAGTAAACTTTTGCTCATACTCATATGAGCCACCGAAAACAGTGTCTTTTGCTATACTAACTTCATGGGCAATAAGTTCACCTTCATCATCATGCGTAAATAATTCAGTTTCTAAACGATATTCTTCCAAGGCAGTTTCATTAATATGCCCTAAACCTTTAAAATTAAAGCCACCGATACGATACTGCTGTTCTTCCATTTCATCGTTATGAACATAAAGCTCTGCATTTACTTCTGCTTTTTCATTTATAGGTGAATTTTCTATAGTAGGAAAAACCAATAGTTTAATACTGTTCTCTCCTGCCTTCATCCAATGATTAAGGGGAATGCTGGTAGTAACCTGACTAGTAACGCTTGCTTCTTGATAGACTTCTATATCATTGACATAAATATGATAGAGAGTACCAAAACCATGAATTTTCATGGTAAATACAGGTTTTTTGTTTAGAATTGATTCTTGCAATTTATTTTCTCCAGAGCATCCAAATGCCATTGATATAGTTAATAATATAAAAATACTTTTATTGATTAATCGTCTCATAATCCGCCTTCTAAAGGGGTAACGTTTTCTTCTGCTGGCCAAGTATGCTCGCGAAAAATAACTTTCTTTTTATCATACTGTTTCTTTGCTGAACCCGTATTAGCATCGGGGGCTGGAGCAGCGGCAGCGGCAGCGGCAGCGGCAGCGGCAGCGGCAGCAGGATTCCTATCACGCTTACGGTCTACGTCACTTTTATCATCACTCTTAGCCTGCTTAACCCCAGCCTCAGCCCACATAGTCCAATAAATCGCCATTCCCGTGAAGCGTATATTACCACCCAGAGTCGGTTTATTATCGGCTGTTGTTGCAAATAAGGTTGTTTCAATACCAATACCTTCAGCAGCCTCTTTAGCGCCAGCAACGTGCATCTCGACACCAATCGATATCTTCATGCTAAATGCTTCGCCCTTTGCCTTTGCCACGGCTTCTAATTTAAATCCGATCTTGGCACTTGCTGAAGCTGTTTTATCCCCCTCTAAACTTAACCAGCTGTCATCAACCTTCTTTTCCCATTTACATTTTGCAGTGATTTCTCCATCAGCAGTAAATTTCACATAAAGCTCATGAGCGAAGACCTTCTCTTTTTCTTTGCCTTCTGCTTCAGCTTCTTTTATCGCTTCCTTTTTGCCTTCAGGGCTAAGAACACCACCATGTTCAATTCCAGCGACGATAGACTTAGTCCTTGCCGCCAAGCCTTTTACCACCTTTAAGTATTTTCCAAAGCCACCACCGATCGACATAATGAGCCAATCTAACAAATCAGTATCGACTTTCATACCAATCAAAGGGGCCAAATCTAAAGTGACTTCCCCTGACTGCCCTACCATACCTGTAGTTTCACTTTCGGCTAACTTAATGCCGCCACCAAGCGATATCTTTGGAGGCGTTACAGTAACGTTAAATAAATTATCAGAACCCGCTTCCTCCTTCAAATCTGACACTGTTTTGCCAACTTCTTTCAAAGCAATTTCTTGACCCTTATTTTTCATACTATCCAATGTCGAAACAATGGAAGTCAGCATTGATTCTAATTTTGGAAAGCTAGCTTCTTTATGATTTTTTTTGGTGCTTTTGGCTCCAAACGTCATCGTGCTTACGTCTCGCGTATACTTCATCTCTCCACCTATAGTGAAGATCCGATCTTTAATCATCCCGTCTTTATCGTACTTATGTTGCATTCCAGCTTCAATTTTTCCGCTCCATTCAAAAACGGGGAAACAACGCACTAAAGCTTCTTGTCCTGAAATATCTGAACAGCCCCCTGTCTTAATGGTATATATTTTAGGCAGCCAAGAGGAAGGATCAGGAAGGAAATGTTTTTTCATGAAGTTCAAAAAGCTAGGGTTTTCATTTCTTGCTCGCGGCTTGACTTCGAATTTATGAGGAGAAACACTAGAACGTACACCATCAATAGTAATGCTTGGACATGCACTATCATCATTAACACACGTCGCTTTGTCATATTCAATGGTCACTGTTTCAGGTGCGTTCGTCTTAGCAATGACCTCAAGTACATAGCCTTCAAATACAGGGCCTTCACCACCGTTTGGTTCTCCCCCGATTACATCGAGCTGGAATGAACGCGTCGCAGGGTAGTGCTCACACTTAACAATAAACACGTCAATTTCTTCGCATTTTTCTTCAATAACTCGAGGCCTTAATGCGCTCACGCCTAGAGCTGTTGACACTGCGCGCTCAGATGATTCAAACAGTGAGTTATGCTTTTGAATAATTACGGCCTCTCCAAGCGCCAATAAATCTTTTAACTGCTGCAATCCTGTTGAACTTGAAGACTGACCATAAACACGCGTTCCACGATAAATATCACGCGCATTAAGATAAAAACCATCAACTAGCGAAGTTGCTTTGTCTTCGCTGATACTTATTTTTTCAAAATATCGATCAACACCACTCTCATTACGAGAAAAATCCATATAGCAAACAGCAGAATGCTGAATCACATCAATTGCTGGTGCTAGATAATAATCACACTTTGTTGCTTCATTTATCAAAAAAGAGGGTTCAGCGTAGTGATAAGCATCGCCCGCTAAATACAGATATAAAAAATCATCCCTAAATTCTTCACGTAGAAAGCTATCACGCAAGTCACCACCACAACGAACACCACTTCTATTTAGTTCAGCATACAACTCTTCTTTCGCGTAACTCCCCAAACATTCAAGTACTTGATCAAACTCACTGGTTGAAGTAGTGTCGTAGAATTGCAAGCCATTTTTGTCTGCCGTTAAGCGATCTGAATTCACTCCAGTTATAAGCAGATAGTTGCTAAACCCGCTTCGTATTTTAAATACATCAGTCATTATTAATCCCTACATTCCTTGTAATCAGGTATTAGTTCGATTGAACTTTACTGCCTTTAAGAATGACATTGCCCGAACCTTCTACTGTAATGTTCGCACCTTTGATCGATATATCACCGCTTTTGCTCAAAGTAATTTGAGCCGAACCTGCCTTAAAGACTATTTCATCACCTGCTTGCACGATAATGGTCTTACCAACATCAAGGGTTTCATTCTTGCCAACTGAGGTAGTGCGATTATCAGCGACAGCACGCTGCTCATCCTTGCCGACACTCATGGTGTATTTTTCACCAATATTGGTGGTATCGCTCTTAACAACATCCGTTTTGCGATTTTTACCTACTGATAGCGTTTCATCAACGGTGATAGTATGAGTTCGATTTTTATCGACGGTTAGGTTTTCATCATTGCCAACCGTCTGGGTACGGTCATGAACAATATTAACGATTTCATCATTACCCACGTCTTCTGTACGGTCGTGGCCAATTTTAATTGCTTCGTCATTTACGACTTCATCTACGCGATCGTGTCCTACAAAATGGCTTTCGTCATTCTCAACACTTAGATGCTGATCTTTCTCGGCATGTATCGTTAATGTTTCTGAGCCCAAGGTATCGTCAAAACGCAACTCGTTGAAGGTCTCAACCGAACCACCTTTGGTACTGCGGGTTTTAATACCACTTTGATTTTGATTTTCAGGAAGTTTATATGGAGGCATGTTGTCAGCATTGTACACTCGACCAACAACCATGGGTTTATCAGGGTTACCTTCGATAAAATCGACAATAACTTCTTGGCCCATACGCGGGGTAAATACAGAACCCCAATTTCCACCTGCCCATAATTGCGAAACTCGCACCCAGCACGAGCTCTTTTCATTGCGCTCGCTGTAGCGGTCCCAATGGAAATGTAATTTCACCCGGCCATATTGATCGGTCCATATTTCCTCACCTTTAGGACCTACTACTATCGCAGTTTGATGACCAGCAATTACGGGAGCTGGTGCATAAAGCGGCGGACGGTATTGAGTTTGGCTAGGTATACAAGAGAAGCGCACTTCCATCTGTACGTTCTGCTTATCGCCCGTCTCATACTGACCAGTAGAAATATAGTAATGAACCTTACTTAATAAATATTCACCATTATTGCTATCAACAGGGTGCTTAGTAATATTAAACAAACCACCCACATATAAATAAGGGCAATTACTTATCCCTTGAAATGACTGGGTTGCACAATGAAGTTGCTCCATGCGCAATTGAGCGTAACGGGTACCATCTTCACGCTTTGTATAACTGTGTTGGTAGTCATACACCTCCATGTCTGCATGATCATGCTTTTGCGAAATGGAAATATTTGTCTCTAAGCCTGCTCTTGGTTTTTCAAAATCGAAAGTATTCAGTGCAACACTACCCGAACCAACAGAGACATGATTACTCCACGACTCAATAAAATGCTCATCTCTTACGACGGAACCAGGAGGGTAGAAAGAAAGATTTTGGCAACCAGGAATCAGCTCATGGGCACTAGGTGAGTCGCTTAAAACCAATACGTGCTTTTTCTCTAACTGTTCGAAATGGCAATAGATACCCTCTTGCTCTAACAGACGCTTGATAAAAGTCATATCGCTTTCACGATATTGCACGCAATACTCAATCGGTTTATAGGTGGCACTTAAATTAATTTTATAATCCGAGAAACCATTTTCATCAAAAATACTGGTAAATATATCTACCACACTTTGATTTTGGAATATTCGACAGTCTTTTGTCTTATCTAAGAACTGAAACCAGGGTGCCAATTCAATTTCGTACTTAGCAAATTTCCCCTGCCAGCCACGATGGCTAATCGCCATTACATGGCCATGAAAGTACTTAGCACCAACTAGATGATGCCCCTGCACCTTGACACTAACCGTCGTGCCCAATAATGATTTCAGATCTAGATCGTTATTTTGACAAAGCGTGGTTAGCCTGTGCTGAAACAGAGAATTAAATGACTCATCACTATTAAACTCTAGCAACAGTAGATCGTTATCAAAGCTGCCAATTGAGTTACTAGCAACGATTTCAATCTCACGATTATCAGAAAAACTCATTTGAATTCCTTCCCTGGAAGATATGTGTTTAAAAACAACAATTTGTTAGAATATTTCACTTACATCAATATTTTTAATGATACTATATTTGAAATATTATTGAACGATCTTATTAGCTTATAAATCTTCAGTCGATCACAGAAATATCTAATTACATTGTATTATTTTTAACTGTAAAAACTAGTACTTTTTAATGAGCACCTTAAGGATGAATCGTGACATTAAACAGCAATACTCATGAGAAACTGCAGCCCTCCCTTCTTGATCGCTTAGTCGATGAAAATCCTGAGCAGCTAAATGAATCTCGCAACAAGCGTATTATGAACGTATCGAAATTACGCGATTGCGTCATTCGGGATATCGGCCATCTACTGAATACGCACTATATGGAAGGAAATACCGAACTTGAAGACTACGATGAAGTGCGCAGTTCGGTTTTAAACTACGGTATTTCGGGGCTTACCGGGTTTTCCATGCACAATATCGATGTGCACAGTGCTGAACGCAGCATACGCCAAGCCATTATTAATTATGAGCCGCGAATTCTTAAAAACACCTTAAAAGTTAGCATGACTCGTGATACCGAAAAATCGAGCAACCATGCCATTGTGTTTAAAATCGAAGGCCAAATCTGGGCGATTCCCATCCCCTTAATGCTAATGCTAAAGACTGAGATCGATTTAGAAACTGGTAGCGTTAATGTTGTCCAAACCAATTAATTTATTGTGAGCATATAGAGTGAACGAGAATTTTCTAAAATATTACAATAAAGAACTGCGACACATTCGCGAAACCGCCAATGAGTTTAGTCAGCAATACCCGAAAATTGCGGGTCGACTTGGCATTGAAACACTCGAAGTTGCAGATCCTTATGTAGAGCGCCTACTCGAAGGCTTTGCTTTTATGGCAGCCCGGGTTCAGCTCAAGATCGATGCTAAGCATCCTGAGCTAACGCAACAACTGATGAATATCATCTACCCTCACTATCAAGCGCAAACACCTTCTTGCGCCATTGTTCAATTTGCGCCAATCGCGGGTGAAGGCTCATTATTGTCTGGTTTCGATATCGAAAAACATACCCAGATGTGGAGTAGAACGGGAAATGATAAGCAAGCGACCCCTTGCCAATTTCGTACCAGCCAAAATACAACACTTTGGCCAATCGAATTAACAGGAGCTAAGTATTTCTCCAGCAACTCTGCCTTAGCAGCTGCAGGCTGGCACGGCCCTGAAAAATGCAAAGCCGGCATTAGGTTTCAGTTATCAACTCAGCCGGGGATAAACTTTTCCCAACTGCCTATTGATGAGTTAGTCATGCACATTGCGGGTGAAGATGATTTACCCATGAAGCTCTATGAGCAGATTTTTGCCAATGGCCTTGGTTTCATCATTAAGGACAAAGCTAAACCAGAAAGCCAAGGTCAATTTTTTAGTGCCGATCATATTGCACAATCGGGCTTTGAAGACGAAGAAGCACTATTACCCTTCCCTAATCGTTCTTTCCAAGGCTATCGCTTATTACAAGAATACTTTTCTTTTCCTAAGCGCTTTTTATTCTTTAAGCTCACCGCATTACAAAAGTTTTTAGAAGGTTTTGATGGCAGTGATATTGAAATAACCGTACTACTTGATAAATCTCAGTCTGAACTGACGACACTGACGACCCTAGATCAATTTAAGCTCTTCTGCTCACCAGCAATAAACCTGTTCAACAAAAACAGTGAACGAGTAAGATTAGAAAAAGGCCAATACCAGTACCACATTAGCCCAGACAGAACACGCCCATTAGATTTTGAAATCTATCGCATTGAAAAAGTAAGTGGTTATAAAAGTGGTGCCCAAGCATCGCAAGACTTCCTGCCTTTCTACGGCCACAAAGAGCACCCGCAAGAGCATCTTAGCTCAGGTTTTTTTACCACCATTAGAAAGCCTCGAAGCCACTCTAGCAAACAGAAACGCTTAGGGGCGCGCTCAAACAGTTATCTTGGCAGCGAAATTCACCTATCCATTGTGGATAGTAGTAATGCCCCGTATCAGTTTGATTTAAAACAGCTGGGCGTTGATTTATTGTGTACCAATCGTGATTTACCTTTACACATGCCTGTAGGCCGCGGCTTAACTGATTTCACACTTGAAACTGGCGCACCGATAGAAAGCATTAAAGTCATTACTGGCCCATCGACCCCCATACAAGCAAAGCCACCCTCTGAAATTAGTTGGCAGTTTATCAACCAGTTATCACTTAATTACTTATCGCTATGCGATAGTGATGAAGGAGCCGACAAGTTAAGACAGCTGTTAAGGCTGTACTCCAATCCGCAAGACCCGAGTATTGAAAAGCAAATTGAGGCGATAAAAAGCATTCGCTCTAAGCCTGTAAATCGACAGTTAATGTTTTCTGATAAAGTCGCGTATTGTCGCGGCCTAGAGATTGAACTTACCTGTGACGAAAGCGGCTTTGAAGGGCAAGGGCTTTATTTATTAGGTGCGGTGCTAGAGAAGTTCTTCTCTAAGTACGTATCAATTAATAGTTTCACTCAGACAACACTAATTTCAACTCGTCGCGGCAAGATACATACATGGCCTCCTAAAGTCGGGGGGCAGCCAATACTATGAGTTTTTTTGAACAAATAACTGAAAACCCTACAGGCTTTAGTTTATTTAATACATTACGCTTTGTTGATGCTAAATATTCTGAATCCCCCAGGATAGGTCAGGCTAATAAATCAAACGAAGAGCATATTATATTGCGTCAAAAGCCATCAATGGCTTTTGCCCACACACCTCTTAGTCACTTTATTCCAGCGAAAGAAGACTTTCCAAAAGATCAACTTTTTAATTTATCTTTTGGTTTATTTGGCCCTACTGGGGCAATGCCGTATCACTTAACTGAGCATGCCTTCAGCCGAGAGCACCACAGCAACGATCCGACTTTTGCTCGTTTTGCCGATATATTTCATCACCGCATGATCAGCTTGTTTTACCGCGCAGAAGCGAATACTCAGCCCTGCATTGAAATGGATCGCCCTGAGGAAAATGATTTTGATTTATTAATTGGCGCTCTTTCAGGGTTAGCACAACTCGACAGTAAAGCTATAGCCGATTTAGAAGAGCAAACGGTTCAGGCGATATTTAAAGATAAATGGGACCGTCTGTATCGCAGCGGCTTATTTTCTCTTGCCACTCGCCCCGCCGATGGTTTAAAAAGTCTAATTTTAGATTTTTTACAGCTGCCAGTAAAAATAGAACAATTAACCGGTGGCTGGCTAAAACTCTGCCCCGACGACCAGTTTAATATTGGTATTTTCTCTACCAATAACCAGCTAGGCGTGAATACTAGCCTAGGTGAACAAGTTTTTGATGCGCAGCATAAATTCACTGTAAAAATAGGACCATTAAGCAGACCAGAGTTTTATAGCCTACTGCCGAATACCGATTTATTTCAGCAATTACGAGAAATGATTCGCCTATACAGCAATGATGAATATGACTGGGATATTGAGCTAGAGCTGAAATCTCACCACGTACCTGAGTTTCAGCTTGGAGTGCAATCACAACTTGGCTGGACTACCTGGGCAGGAACTCCCACAGAAATTGCCGATCAGAAAGTTTTATTAGAATCTAAAGGCTTCTAGTTTAAATTAATAGCAAACATTCCGTAGGTTTTATAAACCGACTCATGATTGGGTAGTTATTCCACAAAACGGCGTAAATACGATCCCTGTAGCCTTAGTTCGGCTCCTGCCTCGCATATTTGCTCCACAACTACCCAATAATGAATCTTCTTCTGCCTTAAATTGGTAAATCTGAATAGTTACAAATATTAAAAGCCAGAAACTAAAAAACCCGCCGAGGCGGGTTTTCTTTTACACATTACTTATTTAATTATAAATTAAACAGCGATGTTTTTCTCGATGTTGAAACCAGTTTCAACAGCTGCTTCACCAGAACCATCTTCTTTCTGAGGAGTGTATTCAACTTTGTATTCTGCAAAGTTCAATGTAACAGTTTCAGAAATCTCACCAGCGCCACCAACAGTAACGTTAGAAACGATAGCACGCTTCAAAGTGATTTTAAGATATTCAAGAGCAGATTTACCAGCCTTACGAACTGTTAAAACAACTTCAGGAACGTGCTCGCCAGATGCGCAATGAGCCATCAAGGTTGCAGAAGAACGGTCAACGTTCTTAACAATTACCAAATCCTGCACGCTAACACGACCAGCACCACCGCCGCCGCCAACATGCATAGAACCGCTTTGGCTCATGCCCCAATCCCAGCTTAGGATATCGATCTCATCTGCGTGAACGCTATCCTTAGATTCGCCTTTAATACTACCAATCTTGATAAACATATCTGAAGCCATGTTAAATTCCTTTTTTTAAGGGTTTAGAAAAGCTATACCAATTGGCGATGGCATAGCAGTAATAAAAAGTTACGATTTGCCAGAAGGCAATTTTGAAACCAAGCTCAACGACACAGTCAAACCTTCTAACTGGTAGTGAGGACGCAAAGAGAACTTAGCAGAATAATAACCAGGCGAACCTTCGATTTCTGCTACGATAACTTCTGCTTCAGCTAGAGGCTTTCTAGCCTTAGTTTCTTCGGTAGACGTTTCAGGGCTACCATCAACATATTGCATAACCCAGTTTTGTAACCAGCGCTGCATATCAGCACGATCAGCAAAAGTACCAACCTTGTCACGAACAATACACTTAAGGTAGTGAGCGAAACGACAGGTCGAGAACAAGTAAGGAAGACGAGCACCTAATGCAGCACTTGAAGTCGCATCAGGGTCATCAAACTCAGCCGGTTTATGCAAAGACTGGGCACCAATAAAGGCAGCCATGTCAGTATTTTTTCTGTGTAGTAACGGCATAAAACCATTACTAGATAATTCAGCTTCACGACGGTCGCTAATAGCAACTTCCGTAGGGCACTTCATATCAACACCACCATCATCAGATGGGAATGTGTGACATGGAAGACCTTCTACCAAACCACCTGACTCAACACCACGAATACGAGAACACCAACCATATTCTTTAAATGCACGGTTAATATTAACCGCCATAGCGAAAGCCGAGTTAGCCCAGCAATAATTACTGGTATCGCCAGAACCTGTTAGCTCTTCGAAAGCAAACTCATCAACTGGATCAGTTGCTTCACCATAAGGTAAACGAGCTAAAAAGCGAGGCATTGTTAGCGCAAGGTAGCGAGAATCAGAAGATTCTCTTAGAGAACGCCAAGGAGCATAGTCTGGAGTAGAGAAAATATTAGTCAAATCACGAGGATTCGACAGGTCTTGCCAAGAATCCATACCCATTACTTCAGAACCAGCACCGGTAATAAACGGCGCGTGAGAAGCAGCAGATATTTTAGAAATACTTGTTAGCATATCTACATCTTTAGGGCTGTGGTCAAAGTGATAATCACCAACCAAGCAACCATAAGGTTCGCCACCTAACTGGCCAAACTCTTCTTCGTAAATACGTTTGAATAATGGGCTTTGATCCCATGCGGTGCCCTTGAATTTCTTCAAGTTCTTACGCAGGTCATCTTTAGACGCGTTCATTACACTAATTTTTAGCTGCTCATCAGTCTCGGTATTATTTACCAAGTGATGCAAGCCTCTCCATGAACCTTCAAGCTTCTGAAATTCATCATGGTGCAAAATAGCATTTACCTGAGCATTGAGTTTTTCATCAATGTTAGCGATCAGCTGCTTAATAGTGGCAACCGCATCTTCAGGGACCATATCTACATTAGACAATACATTTTCAGCAAGAGTCTGCACCGCAGAATTCACGGCTTCAGAAGCACGATCAGACTTAGGTTTAAATTCTTGCTGTAACAATGCAGAAAAATCATCTGCTGCAATTGTTTCCGTTGCTTGTTCTAACTTCTCTGGAGCTTCGACTTCAGACATCGTTATCCTTCCTCTGTCTCTGGGGCTTCTGGTGCTTTACTACCAACCAAGGATTGCAATAACGCTTGGTCGCCTAGAATTTTAGTGATCAGTTCTTCTGCACCCGCTTTACCATCCATATAGGTAACTAGGTTAGCTAACTGCGTACGCGCTTCTAACAACTCATCAAGACCAGCAACTTTCTTTGCAACCTGGCCTGGAGAGAAATCATGCATATCTTCAAAAGTAATATCAACAGGCAGATCGCCGCCTTTGTCGTTGATCAGATTCGGAACATTGAAAGCAACTCGTGGCTTCATTGCTTTTAAGCGATCATCAAAATTATCAACACTGATATCAGAGAATTCACGCTCATGAATACCTGGCAACTCACTGTTATTTTTGCCAGACAAATCAGACAAGACACCCATTACAAATGGAACCTGTACTTTTTTCTCTGCGCCATATAGTTCTACATCGTATTCAATCTGAACACGTGGAGCTCTATTTCTGCCAATAAATTTTTGACTGCTCATTTCCTATCCTCGAAATAGTTTATTTTTAATCCATTCCAGCGTTCAAAACACTGCGACTTAACATACTAAAACAGAAACTAGCGCGAACTAGCCCTCTGCGTCAACACCTGCAATTAACTCAACTTGCTTCACCCCTTCAGGGCTAAGTTCTTTCATGATGGACATAAAGTCCATCGTCACTAATTTTTTGGTTCTTTCAACCAGTATTGGAACCGGGCTTGAAGGTTCAGACTTTGCGTAATACTCGCAAATTTTTTCCAAAGCGTCCAACACATCAGTGCGGTTATTTATTCCCGTACTTTTTACAATCACTTCCATGTTGCTTGTCCCAGGTTCATTTTCAGACTCACCTTCGCCTTCTTCCACAACTTCTTCAACCGCCACTGTCACATACTGAGAATAAACACCCACAATATATTTTAAATGACTTATCAATCGATCCCAGCTATAGCGAGCATGACTACACTCACTTGCCGATAATTGATCTTGCAACTGAGTAATATCATCTTGAATTTGATTAACCAGACTCAACGATGCAGCTAATGCCTCTTGACCACTTTCCTGAAAAGCAGCTTCTATCAAACCCAGTTCAGGAATAACTTCCTCAGAACCTTCTACTAGCTGAATCTCGCCTTTGGCTAGCTTTATATCTCTAAGAGTAAAGTTACCCGCCTGCTTTGATTCAACAATAGGGGTTGCGGTAAGCAAGCTTATTAACGAATCACCTGACAGTTCGTTTAACGTCATGATGCGCCAAGGCGTTTCGTCTTTTGCATCATCTAAAATCGGATGCATTTCAGTCCAGTACTCAGACATGCCAGTACGAATCAACTGGAAGGCACCGGCAAGCCCTGGCAAGCGCTTAAGGTGCAAAGCCGCCTGAGCAAGAAAGATATAAACACGCACATCTTTCGTCTGCTTCATTAACGCTTCACAGCGCGCCAGCATATCGCGCCAATCAACCCCCTCATCATTACCATCAAGGGTTAACGATTCTTGGTTGATGCGTGCAATGCTCTCTAGCATTACAAAATCATCTTCTAGTCCATCATCGTCATCTATAAATGGGCCACATGGCAGATCTATTGAAACTTCTTCCGTAAATTTTTCAAACATACTTCAAATCTGCTCTTAAAATTCTTATCCACACGCTCGATAACGAACCTGCAACTAAAGGCAAAATAAAACACTTATCAAAAGCGCTGTAAACCCACAAACTTAGACCTTATTAGAATCTAATACTTATGCATTAATAAGCCACAATTACCAAACCACTGATATCAACAACAACCAGCCAGTATTGATTTTTTTATAATTAAATAACGGGCTAATTAGTAAAAAATACAATGTGTGTATTATCATTCTTGGCTAATTAGTTGTCTTTCAAAATTGAGTATTTAAAGCGAATATTACTACTTAAGTAGTAGTTTATGAATTCATTATAAAGCGCCCCTAGCGAAAGCCAATATTTAGACTAAAGTCAGAGTTTTTTAACACTGGCTTTATCTGAATAAGCATAAAACCAATACTTCTAACCGATAGGTATTTCGTTGTAAAAAGGGAGTACGGAAGTGCCTATTGCTAGGCACTGGTCGGGGTTATGGTGCAGGGGTTGGAGTACAGTTTTGGAAGTTAGGGACATTTTCATCATCTAGAACAGCAGCTGTTTTGAAATCAGTACAGCTAGTCACATTAGTAACATTCCAGTCAGTCCTAACATCCTGATTGAAGGCCTCTGATGCTTGAAACATAAAATCCATATTTTCTACAGTCGATACATTCCACTGAGAAATATCACTATTAAATGCCTTAGTGGCTCCAAACATACCGCTCATATTTTTTGCAGAAGTTAGTTTCCAATCAGAGATATCAGCATTAAATTTTTCAGCAAATGCAAACATAAAGCTAAAGTCTTCTACAGACTCAACCTTCCATTGTGGTAAATCAACATTAAATTCTACAGTTTCTCTAAACATCGATCTCATATTTATCACAGAAGAGACATCCCACTGTGACAAATCACTATTAAATTCTAGCGCCCCCTGAAGCATACCTTCCATATTTTCTACAGATGATACATCCCATTGAGATAAATCTGCACTACCGTTACCAAGAGCAACTGCAAAGGTCATGTTTTTTATACTCGACACATCCCAATAACCGAGGTTTTCTGTCAAGTTACAACTTAGCAAGACCGCCTGTAAATTACTTACTCCTGACAAATTTGGAGAATCATACTGCCCAGAAAAAGATAGGCTATCAGTATTTCTATCTTCACCACACAAAGGTGAAAGCATTTCTTCTAGAGTTCCCCATGGATTATCCCCCCACTGAATTATTCTCACCTTTACATCAGAATTAAATGATTTAGCGTTAAACCTAAAGGCTGGTAATCCTCCCATATTACTTGGAGTTATGGTAAAACGTTGCATTTCAGTCAAACCACCTTCATTTTCAATGAGATGTATATAACGATTAGAGAACGTCCCTAAATTATTAAATTCTTGGGCTGCCTCTTCATCACGCTTTACAGTAAATGAATAGGTATCATATTGAGTTTCATGCTGCCCATCATTTAGAACAATATCTATATTACCAATAGATCCTGCCAGTACTTCAAAAATGAAAGCATCTGATATATCGGTAATATTAAGCGTCACATCAACTTCTTTCACACTTTCTGTTGCACTGGTCACTGTCATAATGAAGTTATAGCTAGCTTGAGTTTCAAAGTCTGGTGCGTAATTAAAGATAACCTCACCACGCTCAGCCCACAACTTAACTTTATCGCCATCAACTCCAGAGAATACATAGCTATTAGTATCCTTATATTCTGGAATTGCTAGAGCAAAGCGGCTATTTTCGTTTACGCTTTCCGTAATTGCTGAAGGTAAAGAGTCTAGATCCTCCAAGACATCAATAATATTAATAGTTACATCAATATCTTTGGTCTTTCCATCTATATTGGTTACCGTCATGACAAAGCTGTAGATATTTTTAGTTTCAAAGTCTGGTTCAACCTTAAAAACTACCGAACCATCTTCTGGTGAGAGCTCAACCTCAGACCCATCTTCGCCAGGTATAGCTATTAGTATCTTTATACTCTTCAATCGCAATAGCGAAGCGTTGATTCTCTTCAACGTCGTTTGCAACTGTATCCTGAAGGTTATCAAGATCACTATCTTCTTTTGGGTCTTCATTAGAACCACCCGCAGAAGGGTTTGGCTCGTCTAGATTACTACCACTACCACCCGAACCTCCGCATGCGGTTAGCATTGATAGCGACAGCATCATCAAAGATGTGATTAAAAGCTTCATATTGGTTTCCTTTCCAGTTTTCTTTTCTAAAATATTTTCAATGATATTGTGCAGAGGTATAGCGGAACAGTGCCTATTGCTAGGCACTGGTTTTAGACTTAAAAAATATTACATGCTGCAGTTTGTAAAGGTTGGTATTTTGGCTTCGATTAAAAGTAATGCATCCTTTTTAAAATCTTCACAATTGGTCACAGTATCGACAGGCCAACCACTAATATCCTGATTAAACTTTTCTGACCGTGAAAACATACTAGCCATATTTTCTACGGAGGAAGGAATCCATGATGATATATCACCATTAAAAGCGAGTGTGGCACCAAACATCGTTTGCATATTTTTAACAGAAGACACATCCCACCCAGGAATATCAGCATTAAATTTCTCTGCGAACGTAAACATCAATGCCATGCTTTCTACCTTAGCCACATTCCATTGTGAAATATCACTATTAAATTCTTTAGTTCCCTTAAACATCCATTCCATATTCTTTACGGAAGATACATCCCACTGAGAGAGATCGCTATTGAATTCTTCTGTCTCAGCAAAAATCCGTCCCATATCTTCTACAGACGATACATCCCATTGAGATAAATCAGCGCTGCCCTTACTAGTTTCAAACGTACTATTCATATCTGTGATACTGGAAACATCCCAATAGCTGAAATTCTCATTAAAATGACATTCATACAAGGCACCCGACATATTATTTACACGAGATAAATTGGGTGAGCTTTGTGAGTCATCAAAAAATAACGATTCATCACCCTGACATGCAGAAGTAAGCATTTTATGCAGACTCTTCCATGAATTATCGCCCCACTGTATCACCCGAATATCGACGACATCAACGTTTGCCCAAAATATAAAAGCAGGCAGACTATCCGCAGTTGTCGGTGTAATAGTATAGCGATGCAAAAGCACCTCATCGGTGTCTGCGTTTAAAGATTTGATTGTTACAAACTCATCATCAATATCTCCAGAAAACTCAATTAGCTCTTCTGGGCCATTATCTTTTTTTATGGTGAAAGAGTAGTCATGAAAATCACTCTGTTCATCATGGTTCAATCTTAAATTCAAACTTCCAAAAGAGCCCGCTAAAACCTCAAAAATAAAGTCGTTCGATACATCGTTGATGTTAATGGACACATCAACATCTTTAGTCTGCTCTATTGCATTAGTCACAGTCATAATGAAATTATAGGAAGGTTGTGTTTCAAAATCTGGTGCATTAACAAATATCACCTCACCACGCTCTGGCCATAATTTAACTTTATCGCCATCGGCTCCAGTGAAGGCATAGCTATTGGTATCTTTATATTCAGGAATAGCAAAAGCAAAGCGATGATTTTCGTTCACTTCTTCAGTGATTACTGAAGGTAGACTGTCAAGTTCCTCAAGGACATCTAAGATATTAATAGTCACATTAATATCTTTAGTATCCTCTTCTGCATTTTTCACCGTCATTACAAAATTGTAAATATCTTTAGTTTCAAAATCTGGCTCTTCACTAAAAATCACAGCCTCTAATAACTGCTCAACTTCAGCACCATCTGCACCTGTAAAAGCATAACTATTAGTGTCTTTATACTCAGGAATCGTTAAGGCAAAGCTTTGATTTTCACTCACATCTTCTGTTATTGTCTCGGGTAATGTATCAAGATCACTTCCCCCGCAAGCAGTCAGTATTCCAAGTGATAAGATCACTAGCGAATTCATCATTAATTTCATATTTAATTTCCTTATAGTTATTAACTTCATTAATCAATTTAGTAAGAGCCTAATAATTATATTGATACTCAGGCGCTACTTTAAGGCACTAGACTCAAGCGTTAGGCTACATGCTACAATTTGTAAAGATAGGTGTATTGGCTTCGATTAAAAGTAATGCATCCTTTTTGAAATTTCCGCAATTAGTAACCGTGCCGACAGTCCAGCCACTGATATTCTGATTAAACTTTTCTGACCGTGAAAACATACTAGCCATATTTTCTACGGAGGAAGGAATCCATGATGATATATCACCATTAAAAGCGAGTGTGGCACCAAACATCGTTTGCATATTTTTAACAGAAGACACATCCCACCCAGGAATATCAGCATTAAATTTCTCTGCGAACGTAAACATCAATGCCATGCTTTCTACCTTAGCCACATTCCATTGTGAAATATCACTATTAAATTCTTTAGTTCCCTTAAACATCCATTCCATATTCTTTACGGAAGATACATCCCACTGAGAGAGATCGCTATTGAATTCTTCTGTCTCAGCAAAAATCCGTCCCATATCTTCTACAGACGATACATCCCATTGAGATAAATCAGCGCTGCCCTTACTAGTTTCAAACGTACTATTCATATCTGTGATACTGGAAACATCCCAATAGCTGAAATTCTCATTAAAATGACATTCATACAAGGCACCCGACATATTATTTACACGAGATAAATTGGGTGAGCTTTGTGAGTCATCAAAAAATAACGATTCATCACCCTGACATGCAGAAGTAAGCATTTTATGCAGACTCTTCCATGAATTATCGCCCCACTGTATCACCCGAATATCGACGACATCAACGTTTGCCCAAAATATAAAAGCAGGCAGACTATCCGCAGTTGTCGGTGTAATAGTATAGCGATGCAAAAGCACCTCATCGGTGTCTGCGTTTAAAGATTTGATTGTTACAAACTCATCATCAATATCTCCAGAAAACTCAATTAGCTCTTCTGGGCCATTATCTTTTTTTATGGTGAAAGAGTAGTCATGAAAATCACTCTGTTCATCATGGTTCAATCTTAAATTCAAACTTCCAAAAGAGCCCGCTAAAACCTCAAAAATAAAGTCGTTCGATACATCGTTGATGTTAATGGACACATCAACATCTTTAGTCTGCTCTATTGCATTAGTCACAGTCATAATGAAATTATAGGAAGGTTGTGTTTCAAAATCTGGTGCATTAACAAATATCACCTCACCACGCTCTGGCCATAATTTAACTTTATCGCCATCGGCTCCAGTGAAGGCATAGCTATTGGTAGCTTTATATTCAGGGATAGTAAAAGCAAAGCGGTGGTTTTCGTTTACACTTTCGGTAATAACTGACGGCAGACTATTAAGATCCTCAAAAATATCAATAATATTAATACTCACATCAATATCTTTCGTCTGCTCTGCTGCATTAGTGACTGTCATTATGAAGTTGTATACTGGCTGAGTTTCAAAGTCTGCCTCAACTTTGAAAACTACCGTACCGTCTTCTGATGAGAGTTCAACGTTATCACCATCAACCCCAGTGAAAGCATAATTATTAGTATCTTTATACTCTGAAATTGTTAGGGCAATGAGTTGATTTTCGTTCGCATCCGCTGTAATCACTGAATCTAAAGCATCAAGATCATTAGGAACTGCTGGAACTGGATCTGCTTTAGGGTCACCACCACCTCCCGAACTGCCGCAAGCAGTTAGCAGACCGAGTGATAGCATCATAATCGTCATCAGTATTAATTTCATATTTGGCATCCCTTCTAATTAAATACAATAATTTTCTAAGCGCTTAATTATAAACGCTATAACTCAAGTTCAGTTTCTTCAAGCAAACGCTTTAGTCGATCAGCATTATCAATTTCATCTTTTCTGCGGATAGAGCCTTCGCTCGCAACAAAAATATCAATGGCATTAAAGATCGATAGATTAATATCTTGGCCGATATCTGAAGCAACAGTACGTTCAGCGTTAACATCAGCATCAATATCACCTTCAACATTCAGCTTGTTTGCATCAATTGCAAAGGTGTTGCTCGCAATTTTCAAGCCGCCTCTAAAACTAATGTCATCACCCGCTAAACTAACATCACTACCATTAAATTCAGCATCATTTAAGAAAGTCACATCACCCTCTGTCGCAATCAAAAGGTCATTAGTGATATTAAAATCACTTATGGTGACATCTTCGGTAGTATTAATGGCTAAGTTTTTAGCATCTATTGTTAGATATTCAAAGCCTGAAGTTGAGGTAACATCGCCAGTTGTGACGATATCGACAACTTCAAGGTTTTTGAAATCAAAACTAGAGGTTGCTTGGTCGCCAGATTGACTAAAGCTATCAACGCCATCACCCTGAGTAATAGTAATATCATTACTGCTATGGATGATAAATTTATCTGCAGCAGCAACCATATCAATATTATTAATATTGTTCTGCTCTGCATCTAACTCAGGTGAGTAAGTAAGCGTCAAGCCAGGTTCGTTTCCGTCGATCAGAGTGACATGTTCAAAATGCACATCATTTGCAATCACTGTATTAGTAATATCAGTCGTTTCAAAAACATCCGCAGAGACACTTCCCATTACGATAGATGATGTCGCAGTTGCTCGCTCAATGTTACTTAGCAGCATGCCATTAGCCGAAAAACTACTATCATCAGTAAGCTGCCATGTCTGCTCAATATCTGAAATTACAACATCTTCACCTTGGCTACTATCTTGGCTACTATCACCCGCATCAATTGTGCCTATATTAGTGAATAACAATTGGTTAACGATAACAGCATTTTCAACACCAGTGCCGTTGGTAGAGACTAAGTTAAATTGATCTGCTTGGTCTGAGCCCATCAATGATCCTGTGCCTTCATTCGAAACACTTTCAATTTGAGTGAAGTTAATACCTTGCGCAATAATTGTATTGTCGGCATTCGATACCTGCCAAGCCTGATTATTTTGGCCAACCAAATTATCCTCACCGCTATCAGCTAACACAGTTTGAATATTATCAAAGGTCATGCCGTTGGTAATTAACTGCTGGCTTTTGTCCGTTAATTGGAAGCTATCAATACCTGCTGTGCCATGGACACGGTTATCACCACCATCACCGTCAATGTCAGTAATATTGTTGAAATCAATTCCCTGACTAGTCACTTTATTAATATCAGTAATATTGTTGAAATCAACTCCCTGACTAGTCACCTTATTAATATCAGCGACTACATTGGTAGATGATAAATAGAAGTCATCAGCACCTGCCATACCTACCAGCTTATTATGAACACCAGTTTTAGCATTAACTGTTACTACTTGATTAAACGTAGTGCCGTTTGTAGCGACAGACTGCACACCTTCCAATGTAAATTCATTAGCTTCGGTCGTTCCGTTTAAAGTGCCTGCTGTTGCGCTATTAGCCGTTACGATATCTAAGAATTCGATACCTGATGTTTCAAAGCCTTCTAATAATAGGTTCCAAGTATTACTCCCTGAAACTGTATCGGTAGCATCACCACCTTTAACAGAAGTAATATTACTAAACAGTATTTGAT